>Ga0316604_10000230_pt1 | contig 80663 bp, 73 predicted proteins | sample OWC_soil_day20_C_FD_207650 | JGI IMG/M metagenome (GOLD analysis project Ga0316604, IMG submission 207650) | Wetland soil microbial communities from Old Woman Creek delta, Ohio, United States - OWC_soil_day20_CT | ecosystem: Environmental > Terrestrial > Soil > Wetlands | place: USA: Ohio... | reverse complement strand
TGGAAGTCCGGGAAGTGAAGCGGATCGGGTATCTGGTTATCAGCTCCGATAAAGGGTTGGCAGGCGCCTATGCCTCCAATCTGATCAAAGAAGTCTTGCCGGCTGTTCGCGGCAAAGACAATGTCGGACTGATTACGGTCGGCCGTAAACCCCGCGATTATTTCCGTCGGCGGCAGTACCAAGTAGACCATGAATATACCGGTTTTTCCGAGAAACCGACCTATGAAAATGCAGTGGCCATTGCTCGTGATTTGGCGAATGATTTCATTGCCGGCAAGTATGATGAAATCTACCTGTCCTTTACGCGCTTTGTTTCGCCGATTGTGCAAAAACCGGTCACCATTAAACTCCTGCCTGCCAGCAGTCAAGCGGATGAACAAGAGAAGCCGGTGGTGCGCAGTGAATATATTTTTGAACCGTCAGCAACGGAAGTGTTGAATTTGCTGGTTCCTAAATATTTGGAAACTGTGATTTACGGCGCGCTGCTGCAATCGGCAGCCAGCGAGTTGGGCGCCCGTATGACGGCGATGGGGTCGGCGACGACGAACGCGCAAGACTTAATTGCAAAACTGGTTCTGAATTACAATAAAGTTCGCCAGGCGACCATAACCCGCGAAATCTCTGAAATCGTGGGTGGTGCCGAGGCGTTGAAGTAAGCAGTCAATGTGTACATGCGTACAGAGGAGGGAAACCTGTGAATATCGGTAAAGTTATTCAAGTTATCGGCCCGGTCATCGACGTTGAGTTCCCTCCGGAACAGCTGCCTGCCATTTATAGTGCAATCAAGATCGATGAAACAGTCGGGGAACTTTCTATCCGCGTAACGGCGGAAGTTATGCAGCATTTGGGCGATGATATCGTCCGCTGCGTAGCGATGTCGTCCACCGACGGCTTGACCCGCGGCATGAAAGTCGTGGATACGGGAGCAGCGATCAAGGTTCCGGTAGGAAAAGGCACGCTGGGCCGGATATTCAATGTATTGGGCGAAACAGTGGACAACAGCCCTGAAGCAGTTGTCGCTGATGATCATTGGCCGATTCATCGGCCGGCACCGAGTTTTGAACAGCAAGAAACTGCCACGCAAATATTGGAGACGGGAATTAAAGTCGTTGACTTGATTGCTCCGTATTCCCGCGGCGGTAAAATCGGCCTCTTTGGCGGCGCCGGAGTTGGCAAAACGGTTCTGATTATGGAATTGATCCGTAATATTGCGACCGAGCATGGCGGTTTTTCCGTGTTCGCCGGTGTAGGCGAGCGGACCCGGGAAGGTAACGATTTATGGACGGAGATGAAAGAATCGGGCGTTATTGAAAAAACGGCGCTCGTGTACGGTCAAATGAATGAGCCGCCCGGAGCAAGAATGCGGGTTGGCCTCAGCGCTCTGACCATGGCGGAATATTTCCGTGATGTTGCCGGTCAGGACGTATTGCTGTTTGTCGATAATATTTTCCGGTTTATCCAAGCCGGTTCGGAAGTTTCCGCGCTGCTCGGCCGTATGCCGTCGGCGGTTGGTTACCAGCCGACCTTAGCTACCGATGTCGGTGCGCTGCAGGAGCGGATTACCTCGACCAAAAAAGGTTCGATCACGTCCGTACAGGCTGTGTATGTACCGGCCGATGACTTGACTGACCCGGCGCCGGCAGCGACGTTTGCCCACTTGGATGCGACGACGGTTTTGTCGCGGCAAATTGCCGAGCTCGGGATTTACCCGGCCGTGGATCCGCTCGATTCCACGTCCCGGATCATGGATCCGAACGTGTTGGGCGACGACCACTACCAAACAGCCCGCGGCGTACAGGAAGTGTTGCAGCGGTATAAAGAACTGCAGGATATCATTGCCATCCTGGGTATGGAAGAGCTTTCGGATGAAGACAAGCAAACCGTTGCCCGGGCCCGTAAGATCCAGCGTTTCCTGAGCCAGCCGTTCTTCGTAGCCGAGACTTTTACCGGCATGAACGGGAAATACGTACCTCTGAAGGAAACCATCCGCGGGTTCAAGGAAATCTTGAGCGGCAAGCATGATGACTTGCCGGAAGCGGCCTTCTACATGGTAGGTACGATTGATGAAGCGTTGGAAAAGGCTGAGAAAATGAAGGGGGAATAACAAGTGGCCAAAACAATTCGGCTAGACATTGTCACCCCCGAACGAATGGTATATTCAGAAGATGTCAACATGGTGATCGCCCGGGCGACCGATGGCGATCTGGGCATTTTGCCAGGCCATATTCCGTTGATTGCGGGTTTGGTTATTTGGCCGCTGCGCATCCTTAAAGACGAAGGCGAGTTGCAGATTTCGATTGCCGGCGGATTTATCGAAGTCCAGCCGACGAAAGTCACCATCCTGGCCAGCAGTGCCGAGTTGCCGGAAGAGATCGATATCGACCGGGCCATGGCGGCGCGCGAGCGGGCGGAAAAACTGCTTGCCCAGAAGGAAGGCGTGGATACTGCGCGGGCGCAAGCTGCCCTGCAGAGAGCGATCATGCGGCTTCGGGTTGCGGAGCGGGACCATCATAAAGAATAGAACTGTTATTGAGGGACAGGCGAAAGCCTGTCCCTCGAATTGTAAACAAAGCAGTACCCAGATTATATTGTTTTGCAAATAAAAAATAACGAAGACTGTTCAAAAAGGTCGAGATGCTAGGAACAACGAGGCTTGCACGGCGTCGCGTACTTAAGTGGTACGCAGGTTAGAAAACCCGGTTTGTGCGGAGCGTAGCGATGGCAGAAACCGTCGGTTGCACTTATGTCCATCAGACACAATGATAACGTTCTGATGGACCGAGCAAACGTAGGTGTGACGACGCAGATTGGCCTTTTTCAACAGTCTTCCTGCCTGTCCCTTTTTTACTTGCCAGATAGAAGGGTTGATGATAAACTTAAGGATGGTAAAGCAGTCTGTGTGGGAGGATTTATTTTGGAAAAGTTAGTGATTACGGGAGGAAAGCGATTGTCGGGCGCGATCAAGATCAGCGGTGCCAAAAATGCTTTGCTGCCTATTATCGCCGCTTCTATTCTGGGAAAAACGCCAAGCGTGTTGCAGGAAATCCCTGATTTAGAAGATGTTCGTACCATTTCTGAGGTATTGCATGAGTTGGGTCTAAAGGTACGGCGCGAGGAACCCGATACGTTAGTCATTGACAGCAGTGTGATCAGCAGTTGCGAGGCCCCGTATGAATTGGTCCGCAAGATGAGAGCCTCTTTCCTGGTAATGGGGGCGTTGCTGGGCCGATGCGGGCAAGCGAAAATTTCTTTGCCGGGAGGATGTGCGATTGGCACCCGGCCGATTGATCTGCATTTAAAAGGCTTTGAAGCCTTGGGAGCGGAAATTGTCCTTGGCCATGGCTATATTGAAGCCCGTGCGCCAAAAGGGCTGACCGGCGCGCGGATTTATCTTGATTTTCCCAGCGTTGGAGCTACGGAAAATATCATGATGGCGGCGAGTACTGCCAAAGGGCAAACGATTTTGGAAAATCCGGCGGAAGAGCCGGAAATCGTCGATTTAGCCACGTATCTGAACACGATGGGCGCCCGCATCCGCGGCGCTGGAACCAATGTGATTAAAATAGAAGGCGTCGAGGAATTGCGCGGCGCTGAGCATACGGTCATTCCCGACCGGATTGAAGCGGGAACGTATATGGTGGCCGCGGCCATAACCGGCGGTGATATCCGCTTGGACAATGTTCTGGTGGAACATTTGAAACCGGTGATTGCAAAACTCAAGGAAGCCGGTGTGATCGTAGATGAAGACGTGAACGGCGTGCGCGTCCGAAGTTCCGGCAAGCTGAAACCGGTCGATATCAAGACGCTGCCGTATCCAGGGTTTCCTACTGATATGCAGTCGCAGTTTATGTCGCTCATGGCAGTGACGGAAGGAACCAGTGTCGTCACGGAAACCGTATTTGAAAACCGGTTTATGCACGTCGATGAACTGAAACGGATGGGGTCCCACATAAAAATTGAAGGCCGCAGCGCAGTGATTGAAGGCGTTGCCAAGCTGACCGGCTGTCCGGTGAAAGCGACGGATTTACGGGCCGGAGCCGCTTTGGTGCTGGCAGGACTTGTCGCTGATGGGCAAACGGAAGTGGGCTGCATTCATCATATTGATCGCGGTTATGATAATTTGGTAGGGAAATTCCGCAGTTTAGGAGCGGACATTGCCCGCATTCAAGCCGGATCGTAAATGAAGACTTACTTCAGATGGAGTTTCATGCTTACGGCACAAATACCAAAAGACATTGGTATTTCCATCTGAAGTTTAGTCGAATTTATTTCGAGCTACAGCCTGTTAATCCCCGACCTAACGGGCGGGATTTTACAGGCTGTGTGAAGAGGCGAATTTAAATGGACAGGCTGTTGCAAGGTCAATCGGCGTAGTTGTTTTCTGTGGCGCCGGACCTTTTTGAACAGCCTGTTTTTCTAGTTGGGGGCAGATTTTCAAGAAAAATTACTAAAGTTAAGAGGATAACATGAGATTTTAAAGGATTTTGCCATAGAATCGCGAATTAACAGAAGACTTGTAAAAAAAATGCTGTTTAGGTCGTTTTAGGGGAAGGAGCTGCACTATGTTTGGAATGCCTACCGATATCGGTGTTGATTTAGGAACTGCCAATGTTTTGGTGTATGTGAAAGGGAAAGGGATTGTTCTGCGCGAACCTTCGGTGGTCGCGATTGACCGCGATACAAACCGCGTACTGGCAATCGGCGAAGAAGCGCGGCGCATGCTGGGGCGTACGCCGGGAAACATTGTTGCCATCCGCCCGCTGCGGGAAGGCGTGATTGCGGATTACGATATTACAGAAAATATGCTGCGCTATTTTATTCAAAAAGTTGTTAAGAAGAGCTTGTTTTTCAAGCCCCGGATTATGGTTTGTATCCCGTCTGGCGTGACGACGGTTGAAAAACGGGCTGTTATCGAGGCGACGATACAAGCCGGCGCCAGCAAAACGTATCTGATCGAAGAGCCATTGGCGGCGGCGATGGGCGCCGGGTTGGAAATTTCCGAGCCGTGCGGATCGATGGTAGTCGATATTGGCGGCGGGACAACCGATGTTGCCGTTCTTAGCCTGGGGGGGATCGTTATCAGTGAATCCCTGCGGATTGGCGGCGATAAGTTTGACGAAGCCCTGGTTCGTTATATTAAGAAGGAACACAATGTGCTGATCGGTGAGAGGACGGCCGAAAACATTAAAATTACGGTAGGGACCGCTTACGCGGGGGCTCGTGATGATACGATGGAACTGCGGGGCCGGGATTTGGTTTCCGGTTTGCCGAAGACGATCCGGATTTCTTCGGCTGAGACGCTGGAGGCATTGACCGAGCCGGTATCGTTGATTGTTGAGTGCGTAAAATCCGTGCTGGAGAGGACACCGCCGGAATTGTCTTCGGATATCGTCGACCATGGGATTGTAATGACCGGAGGCGGATCCATGCTGCAAGGGCTTGACCGTTTGATCAGTACAGAAACCGGCATTCCCACCTATCTGGCGGATGATCCGCTGTCCTGCGTGGCGATTGGCACCGGTAAAGCATTGGATTCTTTGGAAAAACTGCAAGACAGCACGGCCATTACGAAACGAAACTTTCACGCGGTGCGCTAATTACCGCAATGGCCGTAAATAAGGAAGTAGGATGAAGCGGGGCCTGGGAGACGGAAGTTTCCCGGCGCTGCGCTTTCAATGCTAATGAGTACGGAGGTGATACCTGATGATACGGGGAATTTACACAGCAGCTTCCGGTATGGTGGCGGAAACAATCCGAACGGATACGACGGCGAATAATTTGGCGAACGCGTCGACGACCGGGTACAAAAAAGATGTTGCCGTCAGCCGGGAATTTTCCGGACTCCTGCTGCAGCGAATGAACGATGGGCAAAATGCGACGATCGGTACGTTGGGAACCGGATCGACGATTGACGCGGTTTTAACCCAGCAGACCGCCGGAACGCTGCGGCCGACGGGGAATCCGTTGGATATGGCCATTGACGGGCGCGGGTTTTTTACTGTACAGACGCCGAACGGGCTGCGCTATACGCGCAACGGCTCCTTTACCCGCAATGCCGCGGATCAACTGGTGACCAGCGATGGGTATCCGGTGGTAGGGCAGACTGGCGCTATTTCCTTGAACGGCGTTATCGGCAGTAACATCACGATCACTGCGGATGGCCGTATTTACAATGGGCCGGAAGAGCTTGACCGGCTGCAGTTGGCGGATTTTACCGATCCCAGCCGTCTGGTAAAAGAAGGGGCGAACCTGTTTGCCGCCGGCGATGCGGTGCCGGAAAAAACTGTGATGGGAAAAGTTTCGCAGGCGACGCTGGAAATGTCGAACGTGAATATTGTTGCCGAAATGGTTAATTTAATTTCCGGTTATCGGTCGTATGAAATCAACTCGAAGGCTGTCCAGGCGCAGGACGGCATGTTGGACAAAGCCGTGAACGAGGTTGGAAGAGTCTAAGAAAAAATTTAAGTTTGGCAAGAAAAGATTCGATATAATACAGTGTAAGGGGCTGGACCATGATGGAGGCCCCGGCGGCTGCTGACCGACCGATGCGGCCGACAACGGAAATACCGGGGAGGTAATAAAAGATGATGAGAGCTCTGTGGACTGCCGGTACAGGAATGATGGCCCAGCAGGCCAATATTGATGTGGTTTCCAATAACTTGGCGAACGCGAATACAACGGGCTTTAAAAAAAACCGGAACGATTTTCAGGATTTGATGTACCAGGTGATGCGACAGTCCGGCTCGGCGACCGGGTCCGATACCCAAGTGCCGGCCAGCGTTCAGATTGGCCATGGAGTACGGCTGGTTTCCACGCAAAAAATGTTTACCGAAGGCAATTTGCAAGAAACAGGAAATCAATTGGACTGGGCTATTGAAGGCGACGGCTTTTTCCAGGTAACAATGGACGATGGAACGATTGCTTATACCCGGGACGGATCCTTTAAAAAAGATTCACAGGGCCGGATTGTAACTTCTGACGGCTACCCGATTGAACCGGCCATCACGATTCCGGAGAACGCGACCGCGATTGCCCTTTCCGCGGATGGCAGAGTGAGCGCCACCATTCCGAACCAGACAGCAACCCAGGAACTTGGGCAGGTCCAATTGGTTCGTTTTGTCAACCCCGCAGGCTTAAACAGCATCGGCCGCAACCTGTACCAGGAAACGGAAGCATCCGGAACACCGACGGCGGGCAATCCAGGATCAGACGGTGCCGGGACTCTTACGAGCGGGTATCTGGAAATGTCGAACGTAGAAGTAGTCGAGGAAATGGTCAATATGATCGTTGCCCAACGGGCCTATGAATTGAATTCAAAAGCCATCACGACTGCCGATGAAATGCTGAGTACGGCAGCCGGATTGAAACGGTAATTGGCCATGAAGCGAATAGTTCGCTGGCAAACGATAATTTTGATTGCGGTATTTTTGCTATTAACTGCTAGAAGCGGTTTGACGGCTGAGTTTTCCATCCAAATCAATGCCCAGGCTACGGTTTTTGGCCCGCAGATTCTTTTCGGCGAGCTTGCGGATATCCAAGGAGCCGATGCGGACCGGGTTGCGTTGTTGCGGAATTTGAAGCTTGGACCGGCTCCCTTGCCGGGCGGTCGGTTGGTTTGGACATCCCAGATGCTGGCCAACCGTCTGCTCGCGAGCGGCGTCGATTTATCCGGGATTGATTGGCAGACGGTGCCTGCCGTGACAATGGTCGCAGCATCACAACCGGTTGCCGCTGAACAACTTGCAACCGTTGCAGCGGCGGCAATCCGGCAGCGTCTTGGCCCGGTTGCCGACAGCGGCGATATTGTCATTTGCCCGGTCAATGAAGCGGCTGATTTGCTGGTTGCGCCGGGGCAGGTGGAACTAAGCGCCACACTGCCGCAAGGCGTCCGCTATACTGCGCCGACAATAGTGGTGATCCGGGCCGCGGTGCAGGACCATGCTCCGGTGACGGTCACGCTGGCCTATGATATCCAATCGTTTCGCAGCATCCTCGTTGCGGCGCGCGATATTGGCGCGCATGAACTGATCACTGCCGACGCGGTTCGCCTGGAACGGCTGGAGGTCGGACATTTGTCCGGCGGATATTTAACCGATCCGGCGGAGGTCATAGGTTCGGCGGCAAGGCGTCCTTTGGCTCCCGGAGCAGTGGTCGCGAAAAACATTCTGGAAAAACCTCTGTTGATACGGCAGGGAGCGACGGTAACGATTGTGGCAAAAACCGGCTTGCTGGAGGTGACTGCAATGGGCGAAGCCCTTCAGGACGGAAAGAGCGGCCAGTTGATCCGGGTACGGAATTTGCAGTCCCGCAAGATCATTCTTGCGCAAGTGTTGGATGAAGGGACGGTCTTGGCACCGTCTTACTATAAATCATAAACCCTATTTTTCGGATGAACGTAGAAGAAAGCGTAGGTGTTTTTTATGCGAATCACGGGTAAAGCGGCAAGTTGTTTGCTGATTTGCTTTGTAATTTGTTTGTTTGGTGCGGTACAGGCGCCGTCGGCCGCCTCGGCCGAATCCCTCTGGAACGATGCTGCGTCCGCGAACAGTCTGTATGCGGACCATAAGGCCCACGCCGTTGGTGATATTCTGACGATTGTGATTAGCGAATCCTCGTCGGCAACGCGGGCTGGAACGGCGAAAAATACGAAGGACACCAGCATCGGGATGGATGCCGGAACTGGAATTTTTCACGGCATTGCTTCGGCCAGTTCCGCTTCATCCGACAGTTTTAAAACATCCGGTTCGTTGGCCAATACCAGCTCGGTGACCGGGAAAATTACCGTCCAGGTAACGGAAGTCCTTTCCAACGGCCTGATGGCGGTTACCGGTACGCAGAGCATTAAACAGAATGGCGAAGAACAGAAAATTACCATTACCGGTTTGGTTCGCCCGGAAGATATTTCGGCCGGGAATATTGTCATGTCGTATAATGTTGCCAACGCGCAGATGCGTGTGGAAGGCAAAGGCCCGATTGCCGGCAAACAGCGGCAGGGGATCATTACGCAGATCCTTAACATTCTGTTTTAAGAGACTGTTGCGTTCCGTCGATGGAACCAACGCTCCGACTCATCTCATTGACAGCCTGTAAGACTTCGTCAACAGGCTGTAGAATTCGAAGTAAATTCGCTCTACGGGTTCGCGCGGGTTGTAGCCCTTCGAACCCCAGGCTCATTTATGTCGCTTGACCTCCGCTTATGGTTGCCATCGACGGAACGCTTTATCGATAAAGGATAAAGTAAATGGGAAAGATGGTTGCATTCACGGATGGAACCAACGCTGCGACTCATCTCATTAACAGCCTATAAAACTTCGTTAACAGGCTGTAAGACTCGAAGTAAATTCGCTCTACAGGTTCGGCGCGGTTCGGCGCGGGCTGAAGCCCTTCGAACCCCAGGCTCATTCATGTCGCTTGACCTCCGCTTATGGTTGCCATCGACGGAATGCTGTGCTGATAAGGTTAATTATGATTGATGGTTTTTGGAGGAGTTATGCGCAGATTTAACATTTTGGCAATTACAGTCCTGTTGTTGCTGGCTCAGATCGGGACGGCAATGGCGGCCCCGGGCGCAGTCAGCGCGCGGATTAAAGATATCGCAAAAGTACAGGGCGTGCGTTCGAACCAGCTTGTCGGTTATGGGTTGGTTGTTGGCTTGGCCGGGACCGGGGATTCGACGAAGAGTACGTTTACCATGCAATCGATTGCGAATATGCTGAAAAGCTTTGGCGTGGTTGTCAGCGCCAGCGCTTTGCAGTCAAAAAATGCAGCGGCCGTGATTGTTACCGCGCAATTGCCGCCATTTGTGAAACCCGGCGATACCATCGATATCACGGTTTCGTCGATGGGGGATGCCAAAAGTCTGCAGGGCGGAACTCTTTTGCAAACCCCGTTAAAGGCTGGTAACGGCAATGTCTACGCCGTGGGTCAGGGTGCTGTCTCTACCGGTGGTTTTGCGGCCAAAAGCGGTGGATCCAGCCAACAGAAAAATTTTCTTACCGCCGGAAATGTTCCGAATGGGGCGATTGTAGAACGCGAAGTAGGGACTACGTTTGCCGACAGCGGCAATACCACAATTACATTAGCGCTCAATCAGCCGGATTTCACGACTGCCAGCCGGATCAGAGACGCGGTGGATAGCCGGTTTGGCCCGGTTTCCCAGTCGCGGGACGCAGGATCGGTCATTGTTTCGATCCCTGCCGAATATGCGCGCGATGTGGTCGGCTTTATTGCTGCGATCGAAGAATTGCCGGTTACGCCGGATAATGCCGCCAAAGTGGTGATCAATGAAAAAACCGGTACCATCGTGATGGGCGCGAATGTCACCATTGACGAAGTGGCGGTTGCCCAAGGCGGTCTCAATATTAGAATCAGTGGGGCGAAGGAAGTTTCGCAGCCGGGCGCGTTTTCCGGCGGCAAGACGGTTGTTACCGATAAAAGTACAGTCGATGTAACCGAGCAGAAGGCCAATTTAATTCTTTTGCCGGCGTCCGCCAGTGTCGGCGATGTTGTAGAGGCGTTAAATGCGGTTGGCGCTACGCCGCGTGATATAATGGCCATTCTGCAGGCCATGAAAGCGGCCGGGGCACTGCACGCTGACCTGCAGATACTATAAGAACCACAACCAGGCAGAGAAGGAAGAAGGAAATGAAATGGCAATTTCTGCGGTAGGGACAACGATTTCGGGACTCACAATGAATAGCGCTTCCACTGTCCGCCAAGACAGTGATTTTGCCGCACGGATGGAGGAAGCGGTTGCCAAGGCGGAAACTGCTGAAAAGACGGCGGGCCAAAGAACGTTGACTCCCGAGGAAGACAAAAAAATGCGCGAGGCCTGCCGGGGCATGGAGGCCGTATTTTTGAACCTGATGCTGAGCCAGATGCGGGCGGCGGTGCCAAAATCGAGCTTGACGGGGTCTTCCAACCAGGAGGAGACCATGCGTTCCATGCTGGACACGGAAATGACGAAAAATCTCGCCGAAGCGGGCGGGATTGGCCTTGCAGATATGATATACCGGCAATTGCTGCAGGAAAAAAACGTACTCAAACCAAACCAGGCTGTTCCCAAAGGCTAAGTTGGCTTATGACCATAGCCTGAAACCAGGCGCCGCAACAGGGTCTGGTTTTTTTCTGATTATTTTGTATTGACGAAAGGAGATAGGCCATGCAATTCATTCGTTGTTTCTTAGGACTTTTTTTGGTCTGCTGTTTGCTGCTGGGGCAATTTACTGTCGCAACCGCCGGAGCGGACAATAATAAAATTCAAAAATTACGGTTTAGCCAGACCGCGGAAAAGGTGCGCATCGTCCTGGATACAACGGCGTATCCTGAATTTACGGCTCTCCGTTCTGACCATCCCCTGCAATTGGTGATTGACATGCCGAATACCGTAAATGCCGGGGCGCCCGACAAGATGATGTTTAATGATCCGTTGGTGGAGGATGTGACGGTTACGGCTACCCGGCCGGACCAGATTCGTGTCACCGTGAATTTAAAAATGGCGGGGATGTACGCAGTGCATGCCTTAAAAGGGCCGAACCGCTTATTTATTGATGTGATTAAAACCTATGAAAAGAAGGTCCAGCAAACGATTGCGCCGGGGCTAACCTATACATCCTGGCAGCGCGGACAAGCCCAAGGACCGGTTTGGGCCCATGTACTCGATGTGGACCCCCAGGCGGGTTTTGTTTGTAAACCGGTTTTATCCAATGATAAGATTGCCGCATTGGAAACCTTGCTGCCGATGGCCCAGAGATATCAGGCGGTTGCGGCGGTAAACGGTTCGTATTTTTCCCCCAATGGAGAAATCATCGGTTTGCTCAAACTAAACGGCCAGATTGTCAGTACGCCGGAACTGGCGCGGACGGCAGTGGGGCTTTTGGCGAGCGGGGAAATGATGATTGACCAGGTGGCCTATCAGGGAACACTGACAATGCCGGATGGGCGGACCCATTTGATCAATGGCGTCAACCGGGAACGAGGGGAAGATGAACTGGTTTTATACAATGCGTATTATGGCGAAAATACGGGAACGAATTTGTGTGGAACGGAGTACGTCATACAAAATGACAAGATTACAGCGGTGACAAACGGACACACTGCGCTTTCTCCTACCGCCTATGTATTATCGGCGCATGGCCTTTCCGCCAAAAGTCTGGCGGGGTTAAAAGCGGGCGACACCGTCAAAGTGACGCAAACCTTGGGGCCGGTTTGGGATAAAACAACGGCGGCGTTGGGAGCCGGTCCGATGCTGGTAAAAAACGGAGTTCCCTATGTCACGACCAAAGTCGAGGAATTTGGGTCTGACGTTGCCGGCGGCCGGGCCCCGCGTACTGCACTGGGCGTCACGAAAAACGGCCATATGTTATTTGTGGTGGTAGATGGGCGGCAGCAGAACAGTATTGGTCTGACGCTGTTGGAAATGGCGTTCCTGATGCAAGACTTGGGCGCCGAAACGGCGATCAACCTGGATGGCGGCGGATCCAGCGAAATGGTGCTGAATAACCGCATCGTTAATTCTCCTTCGGACGGGCATGAACGGGCGTTGGGGGCTGCTTTGCTGGTTATGCCAACAAAGCTTGCCAATTAAGTAGAAAGATGTATAATTAAATTACACAGGGAGGTGTAATATTATGTTCCGAAATAGAAAGGTAATTCTTCTTACAGTAGCTATGATGGTAGTAATGATCGCCGGGGCGGTGGCTGCCGGCGCATTAGTGGAACAACGGGGCGTGTTGAACGGTAAGGTTTTGGCGACATGTCTGGTTACACCGGGAACAGTGGTTCATGAAGGGGATGTATTGGTCTGTGTTGATACGATCGCCGGGCCGGCCCCTGCCGCCAGAGCGACAGTAGACGGCAAAGTGGTGGAAGTTTTGGTCAAACCGGGAGATATGGTGAAGACGGGTGATGTTTTGGCAAGGATTGAGCCAACGCACAAATAGGAAGGGTGATTTCTTTGTCGATAATGGCTGGTTGCCGCCGGGTTGCCTTGATTGCGGCTTTTTGTCTGCTGCCGGGTCTGGTTGCAGCGGCTTCACCGGAAATTTTACCGGTGGATCAGGTTGCGGTCGGGATGAAGGGAATTGCGAAAACGGTAGTTACCGGTACCCAGATTGAAGAATTTGGGGTAGAAGTCCTGGGTGTTATGAAAAACAAAGGTCCTTCAGGTGATCTTATTTTAGTTCGCACGTATGGCGATGTAATTGACCGGACTGGCGGGATTGCGCAAGGCATGAGCGGCAGTCCGGTTTATATTGACGGCAAGTTGGCCGGTGCGATTGCGTACGGCTGGTCTCTGACGGACCATCGGGTTGGAATGGTTACGCCAATCGCCGATATGTTAAAACTATGGGATCTTCCGCCGGCGAATAATTTATTAAGCGGCGGCGGACCCGCCTCGCTGCCGGATGGCGCCGTTCCTGTGGATACTCCGCTTATGGCTGCCGGCTTTGGCGGACAGGCGTTGGAATTGCTCAAAAAAGAGCTGCAGCCGTATCATCTTGTCCCTTATGCGGTTGGTGAAACGCCGGCCGGAATGGCTTTTGCGGGTCTTGCTCCGGGCAGCGCCGTGGGAGTCGAATTGGTGCGCGGAGATATCAGTCTGGGCGCGCTGGGAACGGTGACATATGCAGAGGGCGATAAAGTGCTGGCGTTCGGGCATCCTTTTTTAAAGAAAGGGGCCAGCAGCTATTTTATGACGAACGCCTATATGTTTACAACCGTCAGCGGTCTGGAGAACTCTTTTAAGGTTGGCGCAGTCGGACAGGCCGTAGGGATAATTCATCAGGACCGCGGGGCCGGGGTAGCCGGACAACTGGACCGGTATCCGAATATTATTCCGCTGCGGGTCACTGTAACCGATGAAAATTTGAAGCTGAGCCGGGATTCAGCGGTGCAGATTGTTCGTGATGACCAACTGGCGCCGGTATTGACGGCGGCCGCCGTATTCAGTTTGATGGAGAAAACCGCGGACCGGGTTGGCCCCGGTACAGCTCAAGTCAGTTTTTCGATCATGTCTCCTGATTTGCCGAATGGGCTGATGAAACGGGACAATCTGTTTTATAGTCCGGCCAATGTCGGTGAGTTGGCAATTTCTGAAATTCACGAGGCACTCTCCTTGTTGACGGGCAACCAGTTTAAACCGGTTACCATCATGGATGTGCAAGTGTCTGTTGCTACCGATACGAACCGCCGGACCGCGGCTATCATGGAAGCAAAAGCAGCGTCGGAGGCGGCAAACCCCGGCGATACGGTGAATATCAATGTGCAGTTGAAGCCGTTTCGCGGCGATCCGATAACCCGCGTTGTGCCGTTTACGATCCCCAAAGAGACGAAACCGGGCCCGCTGATGTTGGAAGTCCGCGGCGGCGGCATGATATCTCTTCCTAATTTGCTGTTAAAACTGCAGGGCTTGGATATATTGGCAAAGGCGGCAAAAGAGAAGCAAAAATCACTGGATGACCTGGTCGCCGAATTCAGTGACCGGGATCGGAACAACGATCTGGTAGTTGAAGTGATGGAGACGGGGCCGGAGGACGCAATGAACGCGCCGGATGCATTGTACGGTGCGGGCAAGGGGAAAACCAGGAACTCACCGGAAATTCAGCCGCCGGCGGCAAAAAATGTGGTATCCGATGTTGAAAAATCGGCATTGAAAACGGAAGAACAAAAACCGGTGAAAGGCCGCACAAAGATCGATTATATTATCGATGGCGGCGATGCGCAGGTTGCCATTATGGTCAATGCCGCCGTTAAAAACGAGAAAGTAGCAAAAACACACCCGTAAGGGTGTGTTTTCCACTGTTATCAGCAGGGAAACAACCCTCTGGCGGGGAATATTAATGAAATTATACGTTGTTTTGTACGGACAGGAGGAGATTGATCTTGCTGATTGCGATGCTGGAAGCCTTCGGCCGCCGGTCGCTGCGACTTTTTGAGACTACCGGGCAGCTTGTTATTTTGTTCGTCCAAACGCTGCAGCAAATCCGGCGATTAAATATTCGCCACACCATTCTCCAAATGTCGCATTTGGGTGTAGATTCTCTGCCGATTGTACTGTTGACGATCCTATTCACGGGCATGGTATTGACGCTGCAAACCGCGCACGAATTTATTAAATACGGGGCACAGTCATCGGTAGGCGGCGTGGTCGCAATTGCCATGGGACGGGAACTTTCGCCTGTTCTCAGCGGCGTTGTTATTGCCGGACGGGTTGGCGCGGCGATTACTGCGGAAATCGGCTCGATGAAAGTAACGGAACAAATCGACGCGCTGCGGGTGATGGCTACAGACCCGGTTGCTTATCTGGTAGTGCCCCGTTTGCTCGCCTGCGTTTTTATGGTGCCGGTTCTTGTTGTGTTCGCGGACGCGATCGGCGTAGTGGGCGGCTATTTGGTAGCTACCTTGTATGCCGGAATTAGTTCGTTTTCGTATTTGCATTCGATTTCTGTGTTTTCTGAAGTGAACGATGTTATCGGTGGGTTGATAAAATCGATGTTTTTTGGTGGTATTGTCGCGATTGTCGGCTGCTACAAAGGCCTGACCACTGCCTCCGGGGCGGAAGGTGTCGGGCGGGCCACAACCGAATCGGTCGTTTTGTCCATCATTTTGATTTTTATCAGCAATTATTTTTTGTCGCTTATTTTATACCGTTGACAGCAAGCTGTCAACGAAATGATAGTGGGGTGGTGCGATGATCCAAATCCAATTAAAACATGTGGACATGGCTTTTCATGGGCGGACCATTTTCCAGGATATTAATCTGGATATCGCCAAAGGGGAAGTCATGGTCATTATCGGGCCGAGCGGATCGGGGAAAAGTACGATTTTGCGCTTGATTATCGGCTTACTGAAACCAACGGCCGGGGAGATTTGGGTAAACGGCGAAGAAATTTCCACCTACAGCGAGAATAAGATGAATAAGATACGCCAGCATATGGGCATGGTTTTCCAGTATTCCGCATTGTTTGATTCGATGAGTGTCGGAGAAAATGTCGCCTTTGGCCTTCGCCAGCACACCGATCACACGGAAGAAGAAATTGCCAGGGTTGTTCGGCGCAAACTGCGCATGGTTGGCTTGACCGGGCAGGAAAATGCAATGCCCAATGAGCTATCGGGCGGACAGAAGAAACGGGTCAGTTTGGCCCGGGCGATTGCGCTTGATCCGGAAATCGTCCTGTATGATGAACCGACGGCCGGTCTTGATCCCATTATGTCGAATACGATTGACAGGCTGATCGCCAGTACGCGCCGCAGGCTGGGAAATACTGCGATTGTGGTAACTCACCACATGTCCAGCGCGTTTGATATAGCCGACCGCATTGCGATGTTGTATGAAGGCCGGATCATTGAAGTGGGAACGGTAGACGAAATTCGCAATTCTGCCAATCCAATTGTGCAGCAATTCATTTATGGCCGCAAAAAGACCGGTAAAGTGGAGGAAAGGGGATTGGAACTGTTATGAGCAAAGAAGCAAAAGTCGGCGCAGTGGTTCTTGGCGGATTAGTATTGCTGGCTTACATGATTGTTCACCTCAGCGGCTTCTCCTTTGGCGATCGCGGCTATATGGTTGACGTTGTGTATACCCAGGTTGGCGGGCTGAAACCGGGAAACCTGGTCCGTTACGCCGGGGTTGAGGTAGGCCAGGTGCAATCTGTCACCGTAATTAGTGATGGGGTTAAAGTGAGGGCGATGATTTATCCCGGCGTTCAAATCCCGGTCGATTCCAAATTTGGAATTGGAACAGAAGGACTGTTGGGAGAACGGTTTGTCGACGTGGTGCCTCCGCGCACGAATAATAACGTGTTTTTGCCTCATAAAGGGGCCGTGGTGAATGGTGAAGCGCCGCAAGGCATGGAACAATTGATCGCCAGCGTGAATGAACTTGTAAATTATGTAAAAGATTTGATCGGCGATGAAAAGACGCGCACGGCGTTTCGGGAAACGGTATTAAATACCAGGGACATTACGGCGAATTTAAATGAAATCAGCGCTGTTTTGGCGCGGCTTGCCGCGACCAACGAAAAGGACGTCAACGCCATGGTGGCCAACCTTTCCGCAATGTCGGTCCGTATGAATGCCGTCGCAACCCACATCGATTCGATGCTGGCCGGTGTAGATAATAATGGTCAAACTGCTGCTGATCTGCGGGAAATGATCCAGAATTTGAAAAGTACCAGCGGACGGATAGAAAGAATGGCTGCTTCTCTGGAAGGGGTAGTGACCGATCCGCAGACTGCGCAAAACATTAAAGAAACACTGCGAAATGCCAGGGAAGCCAGCGCAAAAGCCAATACAATGCTGGCCCAAGTAGATCATCTTTCTATCGAGCCAAGTGTCGAACTGCTATACAATACTGACAGTGGGAAATACAGCAGCAATGCCGATCTGCGGATCAGCTCTTCGCCGCAGAACTTTACGGTTCTTGGTGTCCGGGATATCGGCGGTGACGGAAGCACCGCCAATAAGCTGAACCTGCAGGCCGGACATAATGATGGCGATTGGTCGCAGCGTGTAGGTATTGTTGACGGCAAAGCCGGTATAGGTGTGGATAAAACTCTTGGGGGCCAAATGAAGATATCGCTAGACGTATATGACCCGAACGATGTACGGGTAAAGCTGCGCAGCCAATACCAGGTGGCGCCCGAAACGTTTATTGTTGCGCAAACCGATAGCTTAAACAGAAATCCGGATAAAAATCTATACTTTGGCGTACGCAAATCCTTTTAACCGGTTAGAGAAGGAACATTGTTGTATTCTTTATCTTGGTTGACAGGCAGATACCTTCCCTTTTATAATAAAAATGACGTTGACTAATTAGTCAAATAATCGTTCTTACTCATTTTGGGAGGAATAGAAATGAAAATAAAGGAAAAGAATTGGCAAAAGCAGGCGGCTGCAGCATTGACCGGGCTATGTATGCTGATGCAGACTGGTCTTGTTGCTGCTGCTTCTGTTGAATTATCATTGAATGAGAGTATCTCGCTGGCCTTGAAGAATAATCCGGCGATCAAGATGGCGGTTACGGATAAAGATAAGGCGGATTGGGCTTTAAGCCAGGCCAAGGGCGGGACAGGTCCGGCGATTGCTCTTAATGTTACCGATACACGAGGCAATCTTAATACTACGTACCCAAACTTAATATCGGAGTTGTTTAGGAACCAAATCTCTTTAACATTGCCATTGTATACCGCCGGCAAGCTGGAAGGTTTAATTAATCAGGCCAAGTGGAATGTCAATATAGCGGATTTAGGAGTTACGAAGAGCCAGCAACAAATAAAATTAGATGCTACGAGTGCGTATTTTGGTATTTTACAAGCCCGTAACATGGTTAAGGTAAACCAGGAATCTGTCAGCAGTCTGGAACAGCATTTAAAAAATGTCAGGGCGCAATTCGAAGTGGGCACCGTTGCCAAGTCGGATGTTCTGCGATCAGAAGTAGAACTGGCCAATGCCCAGCAAACCTTGACGAAAGCACAAAACGCCTATGATCTGGCGGTTGCCAGTCTCAACAATGTTATTGGCCTGCCGTTGGAAACGGAATTGATTATAAAAGAAGAATTGCAATACCAGCCCTATGCCAGAAGCCTGAATGACAGCATCCGCTTTGGTTTGCAGAACCGTCCCGATACTGCGCAGGCAGAAACCGCAATTAAGGTAGCGGAAGAAACCGTCAAGGTTGCCAAGAGCGGATACGGACCGACCATTGCTTTGTCTGGAACGGCAGGGCTATGGGATACAGCATCGCCTGGAACAGAAAACGAAAGCTGGACTCTTTCCTTGTCAGCATCGTGGAATGTTTTTGATACCGGAGTCACCAGCGCCCAAGTGAAGCAGGCGGATGCGGCAGTCCAAAAGGCAAATTACACGGCACAGCAGACGCGGGACAGTGTCCAACTGGAAATCCGGCAGAATTATTTGAGCATGCAGGAAGCCGAGAAACGGATCAGTACAAGCCAGGTTGCGGTATCAAAAGCGGAAGAAGATTTTAAAATTGCACAAGTCCGTTATAGCGCCGGTGTGGGAACCAATCTGGATGTAATTGATGCCCAGGTGGCATTGACGCAAGCAAAGACGAATTACGTGCAGGCTTTGTACGATTACAATACCAACAAAGCGAAGTTGGAGAAGGCTATGGGGGTACCGGTCCAATAACTCTTATAGACAGGCTGTTGAAAAAGGCCAATCTGCGGTGCACCTGCAAGGAGTATGCCGCCAACTCCCAGGCGCTAAAGCGCCAAGAGTTGCGCAATCGCAACTACGGTTGCGGTGTCCCGTCAGACAGTATTGATTTTTGATGGATATAAGTGCACCCAACGACCTCTGCCGTCGCGATAAAGGCCCGGTAGAGGTCGGATTTTCTTACGACCATCGTCAGTATTTTGGCAAGACTGACTTTCCGGGGGGCGAGGATAATCTTTCCGTCAATAAAGGAAGGTTTTCTTACAGTAGCGAACTATTCCGTAAAGTGGAAAGAATAGCTGGAGGTTGCTATGCGGCGAAAAGTGATTGCGATTGTCTTGGCAGCCTGTTTCCTTTTGGCCGGAGTGGCTGTTTATTGGCAAATGAACTATCGGACCATTCTATCACGGGTGGAACCCGCTCTGGCGGATGAATTGGGTAAGGCTCTGGGGACAAACATCGAATTGAGTTCAATTGAAATTACAGACTGGAACTCTTTGGTTTTGCATGACCTTACCATCTATGATAAGCAAGGCCGTGAAATGCTGACAGGCGGAACGATTTCAGTGTCCGTTAACGTGTTGGATGTCCTGCGGGGCCGTGCCGTTGTGGAAGCCCTGTCGGACGTGAACCTAACGGGAACGGCTGTTTTCCTGCGCCGTGAAAGCAGCGGCCGCTGGAATATAGAAGATTTTACCGAGCAAACGCAAGAAGAAGAAACGGTGTTTCATGGCCGGATTCTCCTTAAGGATGCTGTTGTTACAGTCGTAAATCCGGAACGCCAATGGACGGTGGAAGGGCTGCGGGGAAATGCTGATTTTTCCCAGTACCCATCGATTGCTGTCGCTTTTGCCGGCAACCAGAACAAAACGACATTTCAAATCGAGGGGACAGTGAACCGTAAAGGCCACAGCGGGCTGGAAGTTATTGCGGACCATATTGTATTGGAAGATTATCTTTCCCTCATGCCGGCAATCGACAATGCCGCTTTGACTACAGGAACTGTGAACCAACTTTCCGTTTTTGCGCAGTATGAGAATAACTCGCTTGTGTATGCCGGAGAAGCATCGTTGGCTGGGGTAGCCGGAAATTTAGGCGGTTTTGCCGTTGCTGACGCAACCGGAAGAATTGCTTTTACGGAAAAATCCGTGCACCTTTATCATACGACCGCTTACCTTGCCGGCCAGCCCTTGAATCTTCAGGGGCAAATTGACCTTGGCGGTTCCGAGCCGGTCTTCAATATGACGGTATCTTCCCCGGCTTGTGATGTGCAAGCGTTGTCGGACCAGGTTCCGGTAAAGGGCTTGGCTGCCTTTCAGGTTCAAGTGGCAGGGACGCCTTCGTCGCCGGTTCTTACCGGGGAAGCGGCGTTGCCGCAGGGCGAAGTTCAAGGCTACACTATCTCGGAAGCAAAGACGCATTTTCGCTATTCCGGGCAAACGTTGCTGCTCGATGATGCACAGGCCGTAGTATTTGGCGGCAAAGTTGCGGTGAGCGGGCAGGTGGATATAGCCAGGCAATCGCTTCGACTTCAGGCTATGGGGAGCCAACTTCAGTTGGGACTGCTGACCGGTTCTGTTTCCACCGATTCAATGAACGCGAACGGCGCCCTCGATTTTCAGGCTGATATTTCAACAGCCGGGGCAGGGTACAGCGAACTGCAGGTCAACGGGGCGGCGGCCGTGAGATCCGGCCAGATAGCCGGACTTGCTGTAAAAGAAGCGTATGCCGGATTTTCCTGGCGCCAGGGATCGCTTGCGTTGGATTACCTGACGGCTGATGCCGGCGGAGGCTATGTAATTGCTGCCGGGACGGTAAATAATGATGGGTGGAATGTAACGGTTCGCGGTCAAGATTTGCAATTGGCCGAACTGGCCGGAACCGGCTTGACGAGCGGCAGTGATTTGGCCGGTAACGCTTCCTTTACGGGTACCGTTACCGGAGCGTTGGCTGAACCGGAATTTCAGGGCTATTTTGCTGCGGCGGATGGCCAAGTGCTGTATCAACCCTATCAGCAGCTTTCCGGGCGTTTGCAATTGAACCGACACAGTGCGACCATTTTGGACGGCCGTTTGGTTAACGGCGTTGCCAGCCATGAAGTGGCCGGCACGATCGGTCTGGACGGAAGCCGTCCGGTTGCGTTAAAAATGGTTTCCCGGCAAGTCCGGGCGGAAAACCTGGTGAAAATTTTTGCGCCGGAAGAGCAATTGACGGGCAATGTGGATAATGAAGTGCTGATTAGCGGCTCTTTCGACAATTTGAACGCTGTGGGGCATGTTGTCTTGACGGATGGGAGTTTTCGCGGGCATCTCATCTCGAAAATCGAAGGCAGATACCAGAGACAGGACGGCGTCACCCGTTTTGAAAATTTTACAGTCAATGCACGGGAACTACAAGCCCAGGCTGCAGGCCTGATCGATGCGGCCAATCGGCTGGATATTGCGATCCAGGCGCATGATATTGATTTGGCCCGTCTGCCGTTTGGCGCTACGTACCCGATTGCCGGTAAGGCCGGTTTCAACGGCCGCTTGCAGGGACCGTTATCGGATCCGCGCCTGGAAGGGCAGTTGTCAGCGGACCGGCTGGTTCTGAATTCGCAAATAGTCGAAACCGCTGCGGGTGAAATTGGTGTCAGCCGCGGCGGGATTGATATTCCGAGCCTTACTTTCCAGATGGGGCAGGGAAAAGTGGTTGTTATGGGCGGCCTGGAATGGCCGGCAAATGGGATAAACGGCAGCATCATTGTCGACAATGGACAATTAGCTTCCATCCTGGCGATGTTAAATGTCAAGGATCCGGGAGTCGACGGGAGGCTGAACGGCCGGATTGTTATTAACGGCACGCTGGACAGTCCCGGTCTGCGCATTACGGGAAGCCTGATCAACGGGAATATAAAAAATTATCCGCTGGATAAGATCGATGTCGATGCAACACTGGAAAACAATGTGCTTTCACTGCACCAATTTATGGCCAAGCAAGGCAATGGCATCTTGGCAGCGCAGGGAACGGCCGACTTGAACGGGCCGCTGGAAATGGAGATTGGCGGCCGTAATATTGATGCCGGCATCCTGCAGGCATGGCTGAATTCTTCGATGGAAACGAAGGGTCAATTAAATATTTCGGCCCAGATATCCGGCACGGCGAAATCACCGTATGCGGCCGTGTCTTTGGATATCGCAAACGGCGGTGTGGGCAGCGCCACCTTCGACCAATTGTACGGCTTGTTTATTTATGACAAGGAAAATATTGAGATCAGCCAATTGTTTTTGGCCAAAGGACCCTACCGGGCCAGCGCCTACGGGCGGGTACCGCTCGCTGCCCTGCAAGCCGATAAGGATGCAAAGCTTTCTTCGACAGAACAAATGGATATTAAATTGCGCCTGGATCAGGCAGATTTGCGCATCCTCCCCTGGTTGACCAAAGAAGTTTCCTGGGCAACCGGCCCCATGCACGGTGAAGTGACGATCGGCGGAACGCTGGCGAACCCGGACTTTCGGGGCGGGATCAACATTGCCGAAGGTACCGCAAAATTAAAAGCCTTGGACGATCCCATTCAAAAAATGGTTCTTGATATTCAACTGGAAGGTGATACAATTAGACTGAAGTCTTTCGCGGGACAAATGGGGAAAGGCTCATTCCGTCTGGAAGGCTCCATGAGTTTGAAAAACCTGGTGTTGGGAAATTATGATCTGGATCTGACGCTGAATCATCTCGCCCTGAACCACAAGTATTTCCGCGGGCCGGTGAACGGCAGCCTGCGCTTGTTGGCGGCGAACGGGAAACCATTGCTGCGGGGAAAACTTGAATTTGAAAATGACATGATCAACATTCCCGCTCTGCCGGAAATGACCCAATCCGACCTGGATATCGGTCTGGATGTAGAGGCGGTAACTCTGCCGCGGGTTCATTTCTATAATCCGTATATGTATGATATTTGGGCGGAAGGGCAAGTCAAAATAACCGGCTCCAGCCAGCAGCCATCCGTTACCGGCGGGTTGCGGGCCGTGCGGGGAACGGTCAGCTATCTCCGTACGCCGTTCCGGGTCCGCTATGCGACTGTCCATTTTCTGCGGGAAGGATCGTTGGAGCCAACGGTGAAACTGGCGGCGGAAACCAGTTTGTCGCAAACCAAAGTGTACCTGAATGCAAACGGGTCTCTGCAGCAATTTGATATCCGCCTGACTTCGGAGCCGGCGATGAACCAACAGGAAATTTTGTCGTTGTTAACATTGCGCAGCCGTTATGCCGAACAGGCTAACACGCAAGGTACCATGCATGATACCGGTTTGAGCCGTGATGAGGCGGTGGGATTGATGAGTACCGGACTTCAGATGGCGTTTATGAATGAAATGGAAGCCTCTTTCCGCAATGTATTCGGGTTGGATGAATTCCGCTTCATTGAAGGGGCGTCTTCGGACAGCCTGTTGTGGACAGGCACGAATTCCTCCACGAACTTTAATAAACAGGCCTATAGCGTAAAAATTGGCAAATATCTGACGGACCGGCTGTATCTCAGTTACACACGAGGAGTCTCCTCTTACGAGGGAAATAGTGTTTCCTTCCGTTATGATCTGACCCGCAGGATCAGCCTGACCGGCACATCGGATGACCAGAACCGTAGGTGGATCGGTCTGGAAGCCCGCTATTCCTTCTAACATGGTACGGCAAGAAAATGATGTCTGTTTTTGTTTGAACAGGCGTCTGGGGAGAGTGACTGGAGTGTCTCTGCAAGCCTATTTGCAAGAACTGAAAAAAATAACATTATTGGAGCCGGAGGAAGAACAACGGCTTTGGCAGGCCTATAAAAAACAGGGCGACCTGGATTGCCGGCGAAAATTGATTGAACAATACCAGCCACTGGTCTTTAAGGCGGCGGCGAGTTGGCGCAGCGATGAAAGCCGGGTGATGGATATTATCCAGGAGGGAACCGTAGGTTTAATTGAGGCTGCGGAGAATTACGATCCGGATCGGGGGGTCGCGTTCGCTTTGTTCGCTTTGCACCGTGTTCGGGGACGAATTCTTACCTATATCGAAAAAGAAGGCCGACATGATTACGTGTATATCGACAGTCCGTTAACGGAGGATGACTGCCAACGAACGCTGGCGGATTGTCTGGTGGATAGGCAGGCAGATGTTTCCCGCCAGGTAGAACACAATTTGCTTCTCCAGCAAGTCCAGCAGGCCCTGCAACGGTTGCCGGTGAAAGAAAAAGAAGTGTTGAGCGGAGTGTATCTGGAGGATTGTGAAGCGCGCCAAATGGCCGATACCCTCCAGATCAGCATTTCCCATATGTATCGCCTGCAGCGGCAGGGAATACGCCGCATTCGCGGCATGCTATCCCGCTTTATGCAAAACAAATAAAAAGAGCGCATAATTTTGAAAAACAGCAGTAAATAGGAGTATTTGGGCAAAATACCGTGATTATTTCCCATAAATCCTGATATTCGGCACAAATACGCCAGCCAGAAAAAAGCCTATTTCCGTGACTATATAGTCATGGTCAACATAGGGGTGGTGAAGATGACGGAAATCAAACGGCATACGTCAAAGCATTTGAAGGCAGCCAGGCAATGGTTATTGCAGGCTGAAGATTCATTCGGGCAAGACCGTGACGTTCGTGGTGAACTGGATTTGTTGTTGGCGCAGGCTGAACTGCGGCATGCGCAGGAAACGAACCGTTCCCGGCAGTGGCGCTATCGGTACCCGCTTCTGAAGCAGGGCCTGGCTTTTTGCCTGGCGTTTGCAGTAACCGCAGTCGGAATTGGCGGCGCATATTGGAGTTTACATCGACAACCGCCGGTTGTGGTGCAAAAACCGGTTGAAAGCCAAATTACGAAATCTTTGCCGTCGTCACAACGAGTGGAAACAATCGTCTCCGCTCACGCTCAGACCCACGATTCCACATTGACCAGGCAGCAGCCGGTGCAGGCAACTGTACAGAGTTCTGCCAAAGAGGAACCTTTCGTCAGCGTTGCGGAGCGAAAGTCGGACAAGGATGTGGTATTAACGCCGGACCAGATGCAGGATCTTGTCCGGACGGCCGGAAAATCATTGCGCGGCCAATAATGTGAATAAGGAGGGAATGCATGAGTAAAAAACGAGGCTATGGTCACCTGCTGATGGCTGTATTCTTAAGCATCAGTTTATGTCTGGTTTCTGCTGGACCGGTTGCGGCAGCAGATTTTACCGGTAAGACGGTGACCTCTGTAGCAGTGACTGGCGCCAATTTTGTGCCAACGAGCACTGTGTTGGCTGTTGTAAAGGTTCGTCCCGGCGATAGTTTGGCGGCTGACAAGATTAAGCAAGACATGCAGGCTATTTATGATTTGGGTTATTTTTTTGACGTAACATCTAATTTTACAGAAGTTCCGGAAGGCGTTGCCGTGACTTACCAGGTGATGGAAAATCCGATTTTGATGGATATCGTGGTAAAAGGCAATACGAAAGTCACGACGGAACAAATTAGCAAACTGATAACAGTCAAAAAAGGCCAAATTTTAAACAGTAAAACCTTGAATGAAAACATGCGGGCGGTTGAACAGTATTACCATGACCAGGGATTTGTCCTGACGAAAGTCAGTGATGTGTCCATTTCGCCCCAGGGTGTCCTATCGATCGCGATCAATGAAGGGACCCTGGAAGGAATTGTTGTGAAAGGGAATGATAAGACGAAAAGTTATGTCATAACCCGGGAAATGAAGGTCAAGGTCGGTGAACCGTTCAATGCCAAGGATGCACGTCGCAGTATGCAAAAAGTCTATAATTTGGGCTTTTTTGAAGATGTGAATATGAAATTGAACCCGGGCCGCAATCCCAATGCTGTAATATTGGAGACTGATGTTGTAGAACAAAAGACGGGCTTCTTTTCTATCGGCGGCGGTTACAGCGAATCGGACGGGATGATTGGAATTATCGAAGTCGGGGACAATAATTTTCGTGGAATTGGTGACAAGATGAAGGTGCATTGGGAGTTTGGCGGCAACGCCAGCGATATCAGCAATACGCCCAACTACTCCTTCAGCTACACCAAACCATGGCTGGATTCGAAACAAACATCGCTTAGCGTCAATCTTTATGATATGACGAATGAGTACAGCGACTATTACTCCAATGGCAGTTTGAAATCAACGTATTATAAGGAACGGCATGGCTGGGATCTCATGCTGGGCCGGCCGGCCGGCGAGTTTATTCAAAATTACATTACGCTGAAAAACAATGAGGATACCTGGCTGGAGAATGTCGATAGTGCTGGTGCGCCGATTGATTATGGCGCAGAAGGCGTGCAATCGGATGGGAAGACGTATGGGGCTGATTACTTAAAAAATAATTTTGGCCTCACCCGCAGTGTGATATTTAGCCGGGTCTTCGATAACCGGGATAATGTGTATAATGCCACCGAAGGCAAACGCTTTTCCGTGTCAGCGGAATTTGCCGGCAAGGGTTTGGGCGGAGATTTTGATTTCAATAAATATATTATAGAAAATCGTAACTATATCAAGGTAGGCCATGCGCAAACTGTTGCATTGCGCTTTATTGGCGGCTACGCAACCGGTACGCTTCCGGAAAGCCAGCTGTTTGCGGTTGGCGGGGCGGAGACGCTGCGTGGCTACGAAGACGACCAGTTTAAAGGGACAAAAATGGTTGCGGCGACGGCAGAATACCGTTTCCCGCTTGCCAAGAAGGTGGATGGTGTATTCTTTGGCGATGTGGGTAATGCTTGGGGCAGCGAAGCTTACAATATGGACAGCAGCCTGCATTATGCAATCGGCACCGGCGTGCGCATTAATTCGCCGCTGGGACCCATCCGTCTGGATTTTGCCAAAGGCGAACAAGGCGGGAAATTCCACTTCAGTTTTGGCGGACAATTTTAAACAATGCAAAGATCCAGGTTTTGCAACCTGGATCTTCTCTTCAAGGAGGTGATCCATTACGCTTGATGGGTACCGGCAACTTGTTTTATGGGTTGTTGTTGTTTGCCTGAGTGCCTTTCCGGCGCCTGCGGTTGCAGCGCCTGAAACAGTCGACAGCATCGCTGTCAGTATCACTTCAGAAGTGATGCCGCCGGCGCGGATTGCAAAACGGATGACGAATAGTGTTATTGCTGTAGGTGAGCACGTTTTGCTGGGCAAGACGGTCAACGATATCACTGAAAAACAAGCTGCGTATGAAAAGGTGGTCCAGGAGGTATTCGACCGGGTTCTTGTCGGCTATATGGTTCAGGAGGTGTCGATCCGGCCGGGATCACAGACGGAGATTGCCATTACACTGGTGCCTTGGGGCGATACCGTACGCGATATTTCTGTGGAGATGGATTACGGCACTATATCGGCGGCGTCTGCTGACCTGGTACGGCAAGACCTTGGGGATGTAAACGAAAAGGTCCGCAATCTGCTGTTTGGTTTGCCGATTGATGCGGTAGACTGGGCCGGCAGTATGTCAAAGACCTTGCTGCGTGAATACTTGGAAGCGCAGCTGCCGGACTTTCGTGCGGGCATTGAGATTGTGCCAGGACCGTTGACGGTGGTGAAAATTTCGCTGCTGCCGCAAGGGCCGGTCGTCCAGGATGTACAAGTTTCCTTGCGCTCCAAAACCATTCCTAATGTACTGCTGCTTACTGCACGGTCGGATGTAGAGGCAACCGCCGGAGAACTCCGGGGGTTGCCGGTAGCTTTCGTGGAACGTCACCTTTCCTATTTTACCAGCCGAATGCAGCAGAAGGCTTCCCAATTGCCTGCCGTCCGGAAGTACGAGCTTACTTTGACGCCGGTTCTTGAACCGGGCCGGGAAGCAAGAGTGCTGCTGGATGCAGAAACGGATCGCTATAGAGTCACGTTGGAAGGCCATTTGGATATGGGACGGCAGAAGGATAATACGGCCGTGCAGCTGCATGCAGGGAAATACATAGGCAAACGGGACGAAGCGTATATGGAGGTCGTCTTTTTCCCCAGCCAGATAGCCTGGCAATTTATGCCTGGCGTTTTCCACCGGTTTGGGGCAAACACCCATGTCGGTGTGAAATACAATATAACGGATGACCAGGCGGTCCTTTGCCTGAATCAGCCTTTGTCGCATGATTGGAGCTTGCGGCTGGAACGTACGCCGGCAGCAGAGCAAAATGAAATCGGCTTCCGCTACCGGCTGCATGATTTTATCAGTCTGGAATATATCATAACCAACCATGACAATTGGCTGCGTCTGGTAGGGGACCTGTAGCCAAGCAAAACTCATGGAAACCAGTTGAATAGTTTCGTACCGCCTGTTATAATGAAAAAGACAAATTTTTGCCAAAGGGCAAGAAAGAAGGAGTAAAATTCATGTTTAAAAACAAGAAAAATGCCAAAATTATCGCACTAGGGATTGTAGCCTTTTTTATGTTGGGAGTAGTTGGTATCGCTGTATCCCAGACGGCAGGAAGTAAAGTTGCCAGTGCTGCTCCGTCTTCCAATGTTGGCGTTGTCAATCAGCAATTGCTTGTAACACAGCATCCGGACATGGCAACTGCCCAGGCAACCATGCAAGCAGAGGTAGAGCAAGCCAAGAAGGATTTTGATGAAAAAACAGCTACAATGAATGATAAGGAAAAACAGGAATATTATGCGCAGGTACAGCAACGGTTGAGCCTGAAACAGCAAGAGCTGCTCACGCCGATCCTTGACAAAGTAACGGCAGCAATCAAAGCGGTTGCCGATGCTAAGGGATTAGTGGTTGTATTGGATAAAAACAATGTAGTATACGGTGGTCAGGACATTACCGATGATGTTATGAAAAAGCTTACCGGTAAATAGACAATAGAGACAAAAGCCGAGCCGGTGCCAACTGTGCTCGGCTCTTGACTGAAAGAGGGTGAATTGGTGCGAAGAAAGCTTATATACATTGGGCTTTTCCTGTTGACAGCATTGTTTCTGTCATCCGGCTGCGCCAAGAAGCCGGCCCTGGAGGAAACAAAACCATCCGCGCCTGTAGTCAATTCCTTTGGGGTAATTGATATGCAAAAAGCAATCCAGGACCATCCTAACTATCCGAAAACGGCCGGATTACAAAAAGAACTCAATACCGTGCTTCTTCAGATCCAACAACGACAGTCCTTGGCGGCGCAGGCAGCGGGAAATTCAATTGTGGACGCCAATATTGCCGCTGCGGGTATCAAAAAAACGCTGGAACATGAATTTCAAATTCGTATGGCCGCTAAACAGAACGAGATCAACGCCAGGATGGAAAAAGCATTTGTTCAGGCCCGACAGGACAGTATGGCCCAAATGAAGCTGTTTGAAGAAGAGACGGATCGGGAATTTCAACCGCAATTGATCAATATCCAATTGAAACTGCGTGTACTTCAGCTAACCGAGGAAGAAAAAAGAACCTTGCAGCAAGATGCTGACCGGCTTGAAAAGGCGCGGTTGGCGCGGCTGACTGCATACGCGCAGCGCTTGTCCGCGCAAATGGCAACCAAGCTGGCGCCGCAACAAACGGCAGGCGAGCAGGAGTTGGCAATGTTTGCGCAACAACTGCAGGCGGAATTGGCTGTCAAGGAGGCCGAGAAAATGAAGCAGGCATCTGCCGGTTCTTTTTCACCCGCTTCCGCGCTGGCCATAGACGGTTTGTCCGAGCTGCAAGCCCGGGCGGATCAAAACCAACAAAAAATTGCCGGGCTGCAAGACGAAATGGTGCGGGATATCCGTGATAAAGCGGCAAAAATAGCGGTTTCCAAACAGCTCGATGTGGTGCTTGCCAATGTTTTGGTCAACAGCGGCGCAGTCGATATTACCGATGCGGTAATTGCTGAATTCAAAAAATAAGAAAGGGCAACGGGAGGAAAGAACGGATATGTCGAAAATGAAAAAAATGCTCACTGTGGCGCTGGTATTGGCTGCGTTTGCGATGACGGCAATGATCAGCGGCTGCAGCAGCGCTGCGCCAGGAATTGGCGTAGTCGATATGAATAAGGTCATGACAGAGAGCCCCAAGGTAAAACAATTACAGGAACAGTTGAACGCAACCGGCAAAACGATGAGCGAGCAACTGGAAAAAGAGCAGGCTTCTTCCACACCGGAAGAATTTCAAAAAAAGCAGGAAAAGGCTTACACAGAGTTCATGAAAACCAAACAGGAATTGGAAGGCCAGGTTGATGCAAGCTTAAAACAGGCTCTGCAGCAAGTTGCGAAAGAAAAAAACCTGGGAGTTATTTTATATAAAAATGGCGTTGCCCAAGGCGGCATTGATATTACGGATGACCTGAAACAAAAAATGCAGTAACCTGCAGACAGGTACGGAGGGGTACCCTTGAAAAAGACATTATTCGAAATTGCCGAACTCATTGGCGGCAGTGTGCTGGGTAATGGGGAATTGGAAATTACAGGAGTAACCAACATTGAAGAAGCCGGAACGGGGCAGATTACGTTTGCTGTTGCGCCGCATTTGGCGAAAGCGGCGGAATCCTCTGCCGGTGCCGTGATTATTCCTGAAACGGAAACCCAGTTTACCAAACCGGCGATCCGGGTGGCCAATCCGAGAATTGCATTTGCCCATTTGCTGGAAATTTTTGCACCCCGGCCCGCTGTGAAACGCGAAATTCATCCCACCGCTGTGATTGGTGAGAACGTTCGGATGGGCGAAAATACGGCGATTATGGCCTATGTAGTCATCGAAGACGGCGCTGTCATCGGCGATAACGTGGTTATTTACCCCCATGTTTTTATCGGGGCGGATACGGTCATTGGCGCCGATACGTTAATTTATCCGAACGTGACGGTTCGCGAGGGCTGCCGCATTGGGGAACGTGTACTTCTCAACAGCGGCGCAGTCATCGGCGGCGACGGTTTTGGTTTTGTGACAATAGAAGGGCGGCACCGCAAGGTTCCGCAAGTAGGAAATGTGGTTCTGGAAGATGATGTGGAGGTCGGCTGCAATACGGCAATCGACCGGGCAACAACCGGCAGTACGATTGTCCGGCGGGGAACAAAAATTGATAATTTGGTGCATATTGCGCATAATGATGTGATTGGCGAAAATTGCTTTTTTGTTGCGCAAACGGGGATTTCCGGCAGTGTGACGGTAGGCAATAATGTGACCTTTGCCGGACAGGCCGGTACGGCGGGGCATTTGAAGATTGGCGACAATTGTGTGTTTGCCGCTCGTTCCGGGATCATCAGCGATGTTCCGGGAGGATCCTTTTTTGCCGGTTTTCCGGCCCGCCCGCATGCCGAATGGCTGCGGTCCCAGGCTGCCTTGGCCAAGCTGCCGGAATACCAGAAAAAGATCCGCATGTTGGAAAAACGCCTGGATGCACTTGCCGCGAAAACAGAAGAGTAATCTTTACAGCCTGTCTTGGGACAGGCTGTATCATTATATTAACCTTTACGAGAAGCAGGGAGGCTTTTAAATTGAAACAGTTTTTTACATTTTTACTTTGTGCCGCAGTTTTAGCAGCAGTTCCACAAGCTGCCGCTGCAGCCCCGACTGTCTACGGTACAACCGGCATGATCGGAAATCCCAGCGCGGATGTTTTGCGGGACGGCCAGTTTTCACTGGGCTATTTTCGTATGGAGGATACAACAACCGGTACATTGGCAGTCAGTGTAGCAGAGGGACTGGAAGTTGGCGCAGCCAATTTTCATAACACCCGGCAAGGGTCGGACACCTTGCTTAATGTAAAATATTCGTTGTTGTCCGAACAGTTGCTGAAGCCCGGTCTGGCGATTGGCGCAGAAAACAGTATTCACGGCGGGCAGCGGTCTTTGTTTGCCGTTGCCAGTAAAGGCTTGCCGTTTGGGATGCGTATTCACGTCGGCGCCGGCAATGGCCGGTTTGATGGTGTATTCGCCGGACTAGAGAAGACTTGGAACCCGCTCAGCGCAGTGACTGGTAATAATGTTTTTCCGGCAACCACCTTGCTTCTGGAATTTGATGGACACAGAATGAATTATGGCGCGCGGTTGGCGTTGCTGCCCGGCTTGAAAATGGATGCCGGTTGGTATAACCATCATTTTTATACCGGCGTTACGTTCACAAAGTAAAAAATTTAGGTTAGGGAAATAAGGAGTCGATACCAGCATGGTGTATACTTTTTTGAAAGCGTTGAGCAAAATTGCGCCGCGCTTGTCATTATCCGTCCGCTGCAGGCTTGGCGATTTGCTGGGCCGGGCCGTGTGGCCCCTTGTGCCGCGTAAACGGAAAAAAATGGCGCAAACCAATATCCAATTGAGCTTGAAATTGGACCAACCGGAGTCGTATGCTGTTGCCAAAGCCAGCGCCGTCCGGTTCGGACGCTTGTTATTGGAAATGCTATGCTTACCCGGCCTGACCTTGAATACCTTGCCGCAGCTGGTGAGCCGGATTGTAGGAATGGAACACTTGCGGCAGGCGCAGGCGGCCGGCCGGGGAGTGATTGTAATCACGGCCCACAGCGGAAACTGGGAACTGATTGGTCCGGCCTTATCACTGCATGGATTTCCCATGGTAGGAGTTGCTTTGAAGCAGCATAACTCTGCTGTCGACCGGTTTATCAATGAATGCCGGACGGCTGCCGGAATGAAAATTATTTACAAGACGGATGTCCGCTCGATCCTGCGTACTTTGGCCGATGGCGCGATCGTTGGGTTGTTGATTGACCAGGATGCCCGTCAGGACGGCACGTTTGTCGATTTTTTCGGCCGTCCGGCTTCCACGCCGAAAGGCGCCGCTGTGATGGCCCGGATGCAAAATGTGCCGATTGTGCCACTATTTATCCATAGTGAAGCAGACGGCCGACACGTTATTGAAATCCAGGAGCCGATCCAAATGGAAAAAACAGCCGATCGGGAAGGCGATGTCCAGAAAATGATGCAGAGTTTGACCGGTTTAGTCGAAGACCATATCCGCAGCTACCCGCAGGAATGGTTTTGGCTGCACAACCGTTGGAAAACCAGGCTGACAGAAGAGCGATGAGCGCCGGATACTATCCAACGCCTCGACTCTGTCGCTTGACCTCGGCTTATGGATAGTATCCGGCTGTACAATCGCTGAAAAACAAGCCCGTCAGAAAAGCGGTTACGTACAAGCAAATATTATACTGATGCTTGACCTTCGCTTATGGATATCATCTGGTTGCACAACTGCTGAAAAAATGCTCGTCAGAAGAGCCGTAACGTATAAGCAGACCTCGACTCATCTCGTTAACCGCCTGTAACACTTCGTTAATAGGCGGTAAGACTCGAAACCCTAAAGGGAAACTTCGGCTTCGCGAAATCAAAGATTTCGAGCCTCAGTCTTAAGTTCGCTCTAAGGGTTCGGAACGACTATAATCCTTCCGAACCCAAGGCTCATTTATGTCGCTTGACCTTCACTTATGGATAGTCTCCGACTGTACATGATTACAGGGTGGTTACTTTTTTTGCGAGCGAAGAACGTGACGGGTTGCTCTTGCAGGAAAAAAACTTTTCCGATATACTATAGTATAGTATTGTCTGGAAGACCGTTGCAAAAGTCCGCCTGCGGCGCACTTGCAGCCAAGGCTTTTTCAGCGGGTCTCATTATTTGTTGGCAATCTGCCGCCCTTGCGACAGATACGCTTGGGAGGAAAAAATTTGCAAAATCAGGCAACGATTACAAATTCCGTAACATACACCGGAATTGGCTTGCATTCCGGGAAACCGGTTACAATTACTTTGCAGCCGGCGCCGGTGGATACCGGCATTGTTTTTGCCCGGCTTGACCTGCCGGGATCGCCGCGCGTTGCGGCACGGGCTTGCAATGTTACGGCCACTATGCGGGCGACTACGCTGGAAGACGGCGCCGCCAAGGTTTTTACAGTAGAACATCTATTAGCCGCCTTTTCTGCCATGGAAATTGATAATTGCCTGGTGGAAATCAATGCGGTGGAACCGCCGGTCGCCGACGGCAGCGCCTTGCCGTTTGTACGCTTGCTCCAGCAGGCCGGACGCAGTGAACAGGATGCGCCGCGTGTTGTGGCCGCCCTTACGCAATCATTTGCGGTCCGTGAGGCGGATAAATTTATTGTGATTTTGCCGTATGATGGATTGCGGGTTACGTTTACATCCATCAATCCACATCCGCTGCTTGGCGTGCAATTTGCTGATTATGAAATTTCTCCGGAAGTTTTTGAGCGGGAAATTGCTCCGGCCCGCACCATCGGTTTTATGCATGAAGTGAGCGCCTTGCAGGCGCAGGGACTGGCACTGGGCGGCAGCCTTGAAAATGTGGTCGTTTATGACGATACCCAGGTCCTTACGCCGCTCCGGTTTTCCGATGAACTGGTGCGTCATAAAATTCTCGACGTGATCGGTGATTTGGCGTTGGCAGGTTGTGTGAAAGGGCATGTGATTGCCGTAAAATCGGGTCATAAATTGAATACAGAACTGGCCGCCAGGATTGCGGCCGCTATGGATAGAACATAAGGAGGCTGGTTGAGTTATGGTGCTGACAGCGACTGAGATTCAGCAAATTATTCCCCATCGTTATCCAATGTTGTTAGTGGATCGCATTCTGGAAATCGAGCCGTTAAAAAGAGCTGTAGGGATAAAAAATGTGACGATCGACGAACCGTTTTTTGCAGGTCATTTTCCCGGTCAGCCGGTCATGCCGGGAGTTCTTCTTTTGGAAGCCATGGCGCAGGTAGGCGGGGTTGCCATGCTGTATCCGGAAGAAAACAGAGGAAAAATTGCCTACTTTGCCGGTATGGACAACGTGAAATTTCGCCGGCCGGTTGTTCCTGGCGATCAAGTTAAGACGGTTGCCGAAGTGATGAAAGTAAGGGGCTCCATGGGAAAATTGCGGGCCGAGGCCTTCGTCGACGGAGAGCTTGTAGCGGAAGCGGAATTTTTCTTTGCCATTAAATAGGGCGTAAAAATTCGTAAAACAGAGAATATAGGTTAAAAAAAGGCATTAAACCGTGATCGTTTTCGATTATGGCTGAAAATGGCCTAAATGCGCCCGCCACAAACAGACTAAACAGTCGGACTATACGTAACAGTAACTAAATTGATTATGTGCGGCACATTTATGGAGGAGTTGAAGAAATATGAAACCGGAAACGGTAGTTATACCGATGCGCAAAATTCATGAAACAGCTGTGATTGCCCCGGGCGCACGGATTGGCAAGGATGTAGAAGTTGGTCCTTATGCGGTAATCGGGGCCAATGTTATTATTGGCGACGGTACAAAAATCGGTCCGCATGTGGTAATTGACGGCTGGACCAGCATTGGCCACCATTGCGTGATTTTCCCTGGCGTGTCGATCGGCGCTGAGCCGCAGGATCTGAAGTTTTACGGCGAAAAAAGCTATGTCTTTATCGGCAACAATACGAAAATCAGGGAATGTGTAACGATCAACCGGGCGACCGGTGAAGGCGAAGAGACCCGGGTCGGCAACGATTGCCTGCTGATGGCGTATTCCCATGTGGCGCACAACTGCATCGTCGGGAATAATGTTATTTTAGCGAACTCGGCAACGTTGGCCGGGCATGTGATTGTCGAAGACCGGGCCATTGTCGGCGGATTGGCCGGCGTGCATCAGTTTGTTAAAATCGGGCGGAACGCCATGATCGGCGGCGCGTCCAAAATTGTTCAGGATATTCCGCCGTTTGTCATTGTCGACGGGAATCCGGCGAAAGTGGCAGGATTGAACAATGTTGGCCTGTCACGGGCCGGAATGTCGCTGGAAGTACGGCGCAACCTGAAGAAGGCGTACCGGATTCTTTACCGCTCCGGCCTGAGTTTGCCGCAGGCAATTGCTGTTATGGAGCAAGAGTTGGAATCCTCGGACGAAGTAGAACATTTTATGCGCTTTTTGCGGAATGCGGAACGCGGAATTTGCCGTGGCCGACGGGAAGCGGGCGAAGCGTAAACGGGGGCACTATGAAAAAAATAGGATTATTGGCCGGCGTCGGACGATTGCCGGTCGAATTTGCCCGTGCCGCTCGCGGCATGGGTTTTGGTGTAATTGCCATTGGCCTTGTCGACGGGGTGGATAAAGATTTGGCGGCTGCCGCCGATAAATTTTATCCGATCAGTGTCGCCAAGTTGGGAAAGATCCTTTCCACGTTGAAAGCGGAAGGCGTTACAGAGGTTACCATGCTGGGCAAAGTGACCAAAGAATTGGTGTTTAACAAGCTGGTTCTGCCGGATATGCGGTTGATCAAATTGATGGCAAGTTTAAAAAACCACAGTGACGATACCTTGATGCTGGCGTTTGTGCGGGAATTGGCTGCCGAAGGCATCGGTGTACTGGACCAGACGCAATTTTTGAAGCCGTTGATGCCACAGGCGGGAATTTTAACCCGGCGCAAACCGACTGAAGCGGAATTGGCGGACATGGAATTTGGCTTTCAAATGGCCAAGCAGATTGGCGGCCTGGATATTGGGCAGACCGTGGTTGTCAAAAACCGGGCTGTTATGGCCGTCGAGGCGATTGAGGGTACGGATGCCTGCATACGCAGAGGCGGGGCGCTCGGACGCGGCGGCGTGACCGTCGCGAAAGTGGCAAAACCGGACCAGGATATGCGATTTGATGTACCGGGAGTGGGCCCGGACACGCTGCAGTCGATGATTGACGCCGGTGCTGTCGCACTGGTGATGGAGGCCGGTAAAACACTGCTTATTGACAAGGAAACGGTGATTGCCATGGCTGACAAGCATAAGATTACGATTGCAGTGCAGTAATTTTTTTGAAACTGGGTGGAGGCTTGTTGTATGACGAAAATTATGCTTTCGGTGGGGGAGGCGTCCGGTGATTTGCACGGCGCCAGTCTGGCCAAGGCGTTGAAGGCGATGCAGCCGGATATCTCTTTAATCGGCATGGGCGGCAGCGGCATGCGTGCGGCCGGCGTTGATATTGTGTATGATATCGCCGATTTGGGCGTAATGGGCATTGTGGAAGTGGTCCGCAATCTGCGAAAAATGTTTCGTCTGCGGGACCTGCTTACCGAAGTCATGGAGCGCGAACGGCCGGATGTGCTGGTGGTGATCGATTATCCCGGCTTTAACATGCGGCTGGCTGCCGTGGCCAAACGGTTGGGGATTCCGGTAGTATCCTATATTAGTCCGTCCGTCTGGGCGTGGGGCCGGGGCAGGGCGAAAGGCGTGGCCGAAACGGTAACGAAAGTTGCGGCCATTTTTTCATTTGAGGCTGAAGTCTACAAGGAAGCGGGAGCGGACGTCACGTTTGTCGGACATCCGTTGCTGGACATCGTCAAACCGCAGTGGAGCAAGGAAGAAGCGATCCGCCATTTCGGCGTCAATCCCGCCTATCCGGTGGTGTTGCTTTTACCGGGCAGCCGCCGGCATGAGATTGACCGGTTATTGACCCCCATGCTGGAAGCGGCAGTACGGATCAGCGAGGCAATTCCCGGCTGCCAGTTTTTTCTGCCGGTAGCCTCTACAATTTCCCGGGAAGCAATCCAAACCAAACTGCAGTCATATCCGGTGGACGTTCAATTGACGGACGGATATACGTATGATCTAATGAACATTGCCGATTTGGCGCTGGCTGCTTCCGGCACCGTCACTCTAGAGGCGGCCTTGCTGCAAGTTCCTTCGGTGGTGATTTACAAAACGGCGTTTTTAACCTATCTGATTGGCAAGGCGTTGGTGCGGATTGACAATATCAGCCTGCCCAATATTGTTGCCGGCCGGCGTATTCTGCCGGAATTTTTGCAAAGCGCGGTTACGGCGGATAATCTGGTGGCGGCTGCCTTGCCGATGCTGCAAGATCCGGCGGTTCGCGCAAAAAACAAAGCCGATCTGGCTGAAGTGCGGCATCGTTTGGGAGAACCCGGCGCTGTCAACCGGGTTGCCCGGTTAGTTTTGGATGTAGCGGCTGAAAGCCGTGGAGGAAGAGCATGAAGATCTATCTGCGTTTGCTGAGTTATATTCGCCCCTATCTGCCACGGCTGGCTCTCGCCATCGTGTGCATCATCGTCGCAGCCGGCGGGAACCTGTATATCCCCTGGATCATCAAAAATGTCATTGACGATGTGCTCACAGCGAAAAATATGGAGATGCTGAATATAATCTCTATCAGCATTGTTGCCGTCTTTTTGGTTCGGGGGATCTTTTTTTATGGCCAAACCTATCTGATGTCATTTATCGGCCAGCGAGTCATCATTGATATCCGCGAGGCGGTATACCGTCATCTGCAAAAATTGTCGCTGTCCTATTACGATAAACGCCAGACCGGTACGATCATGAGTTATGTTACCAATGATGTGGCGGCGTTACAGAACGCGTTGATCGATAGTGTAGTCGAATTGGTCACGGAAGGAATGGTCCTGGCCGGTTCGCTGGGCGCCATGTTTTATATTCACTGGAAACTTTCGCTCCTTACGCTGACTACCTTGCCACTGGTGGCGTTGGCCATCAATTTTTTCGGCAAAAAACTGCGCAAGGCGGGAAAAACACTGCAGGAACGTACTGCCGACATTACTTCCGTACTGCAAGAAACGATTTCTTCGGTGCGGGTCATCAAATCCTTTGCCCGCGAAGACTATGAAATTGACCGGTTTAACCGGGAAAACTATTTCAATTTCCGGGCGCAGATGAAAGCAGCCCAAATCATGGCGACGCTGACGCCGACGATTGAGTTTCTGGCGGCGATTGGCGTTACGATCATTATTTGGTACGGCGGCCGGGAAGTCATTTCCGGAAGTCTGACTTCCGGGTCTCTGATCGCATTTTTAATTTATGTTGTCAATATCTCGAACCCCATTAAACGGTTAAGCCGGGTGTACGGCAATATCCAGCGGGCGCTGGCTGCGGCCGATCGGGTGTTTACCGTTTTGGACACACCGTCGGAAATTCAGGATTTGCCGGGGGCGGTGGATTTGCCGCCGGTACAGGGCACGGTTGCGTTTGAGAACGTTACGTTTGAATACAAACCCGGTGAACCGGCTTTGCAGGAAGTTTCCATGACGGCCGAACCGGGACAGATGGTCGCGATTGTCGGCCCCAGCGGCGCCGGCAAAACGACCTTCGCCAATCTGCTGCCGCGGTTTTACGATCCGGTTGCCGGTAGAATCACGTTGGACGGGATCGATATTAAATCGGTGACGCTGCGTTCCTTGCGGGAGCAAATTGGAATTGTGCCGCAGGAGACAATCCTTTTTAACGGCACAATTTACAGTAATATTTTATACGGGGACCTGACGGCAACGGAGGAACAGGTGTTGGCGGCGGCCAAGGCCGCGAACGCCCATACCTTTATCCTGGCAATGCCGGAAGGATACCAAACCCAAATCGGGGAGCGCGGCTGCAAACTTTCCGGCGGTCAACGCCAGCGGATTTCGATTGCCCGGGCGATTCTGAAAAATCCCCGGGTGCTGATCCTGGATGAGGCAACCTCGGCGTTGGATACGGAAAGTGAGAAACTGGTCCAGGATGCGCTGGATAAACTGATGGTGGGACGGACTTCGTTTGTCATTGCCCATCGTCTTTCCACGATCCAGCGGGCCGACCGCATCCTTGTGATGGATAAGGGCCGGATTGTCGAAACCGGGACCCATGAGGAATTGATCCGCAGCGGCGGATTATACGAAAAACTATACCAGATCCAGTTCAATGAACAGGCAGGATAGAGGCACGACAGAGTCGAAAAGGGGTAACTATGATGCATTTCCTATATAATATTCTGGCCGTATGCCTGGCCGTTGCCGCCATACCGCTGTTTACTTGGCGTTTGATGCAGGAAAAAGGGTTTGGCGAGCGATTACGCCAAAGCTTCGGTTTTATTCCGGCTGAGATTATGGCGCCGGTAGCGGAAAAAAATTGCATTTGGATCCATGCCGCATCCGTAGGGGAAATTGTGGCTGCCAGCCCGATTGTCAAAGAAATCCGTAAAACCTTGCCCGGAAATCCGATTTTGATTTCCGTAGTCACGGCCAACGGCTATGAAATGGCGAGGCGAATTATTTCCGATGCGGACAGTATTATCTATTTCCCTCTGGATTTGCCGTGGCTGAGCGACTGGACCGTACGGCGGATCCGGCCGAGGGTTTTTTTGCCTGTGGAAACCGAATTATGGCCTAATTTTTTGCGTTCGGTTCGCCGGCAAGGAATCCCGGTGATGATGGTTAACGGGCGGATCAGTGAGAAAAGTGTGGCCCGCTACCGGTATTTACGGGGAATTTTGGCGAATATGCTGGAGACGATCATAAAATTTTGCATGCAATCGACCATTGACGCGCAATATATTATTCAAATGGGGGCGGACCCCAAACGGGTGATTGTAACCGGCAATACGAAATTTGACCAGACATACACGGATACGAGCCCGGAGAAAATTGTTTCGCTGCGGCGGCAACTGGGGCTGACGTCTGCCGAACCGATCATTGTTGCCGGCAGCACGCACAAAGGCGAAGAAGAGTTGTTGCTGGCTGCGTTTACCAAGGTGAAAGCCGTTTATTCCCAAGCCGCGCTAATCATCGCGCCCCGGGAAATTTTGCGGGCGGAAGAACTTCTTGCCATGGCCGCAGAAGCCGGCTTCGAGGCGAAAACCCGCACCGCTCTGACGGCGGAACCGGCGGAAGGTCATGAACTCGTCATATTGAATACCATTGGCGAATTGGGGCAGATTTATAGTTTGGGCGATATCATTTTTGTCGGCGGCAGCCTCGTATCGTTAGGCGGGCACAATATCCTTGAACCGGCTGCCCATGGCAAACCGATCGTAGTCGGACCCCATATGTTTAATTTTAAAGAGAGTTATGCGCTGTTTTCCGGCCGCAACGCCTGTGCGACGGTTTTCGACGAAGCAAGCCTGGCGGAAAAATGGCTGGAGATCCTTGCGAATGAAACACTTCGCCGGACGATGAGCGAAGAAGCGCTGACCATTATCCGGGAAAATCGCGGCGCAGCGCACAAAAGTGCGGTGTGCCTGAAAGAGTTATTGGAAAATCGGCAATAACCAACTGAACGTTAAAGGCGGAACTGTAAAATGCGCCAATTTGAGGCAATTCAAATCTATCTGTATCAACTGGTCCACGAGAAAGAGCACGGTATTTTCGGCAAGCTGGTATTGGCTGTCCTGCAACTGTTTTCCTGGTGTTATGGCGCCGGTGTTTGTTGTAAACTGCTGTTATACCGCTGCGGCATATTCAGGCAGCATCGTCTGCCGTGTACCGTGATCAGCCTGGGGAATATTACCGTCGGCGGAACCGGCAAAACGCCAACCGCCCAAGTCCTGGCGGCGTTAATCCGGGACATGGGCTGCAGGGTTGTGATCCTGAACCGGGGCTACCGGGCCAAATGGCGCGAGCCAATCGGGCTTGTTTCGGACGGGCAGCGTATTTATATGTCGGCTGCCGAGGCCGGCGATGAGGCGTTTCTGCTGGCGAAAAACGTGCCGGGCGTAGCGGTTGTGGTCGGGAAGGACCGTTCCTTGACCGGCCAATATGCTGTCCAGAAATTAAACGCGGATGTTATTATCCTGGATGACGGCTACCAGCATTGGCAGCTGGCCCGGGATTTGGATATTGTATTAATTGACACGCTGAATGGTTTTGGCAATCATTTTTTGCTGCCGCGCGGTACGTTGCGGGAACCATTGGAAAACCTGAACCGTGCCCAACTTTTTCTGTTGACAAAAGTCGACCAGTCACCGGACAATACCCGCGATCAAATCCGGGAAGTTTTGCAACGCTATAACCAAACCGCGCTGATCGTAGAAAGCGTCCATAAGCCGCTTCGCTGTATTGAACTGGAGGATTGGGACAAGGGGTTGCGCGCGAAGGCGTTCACGCTGGAAACCATGCACGGCAAAAAAGTATTGGCCTTTTCGGCAATCGGCAACCCCTCTTCATTCGAACAGACTTTACAGCATATCGGGACTACAGTCGCCGTATCCAAACGGTATCCCGACCATCATGATTATACGATGGCGGAAATGCAGGCTGCCATGGAAACGGCAGTGCAGGAATCCGTGGATGCGCTGGTGACTACCGAAAAGGATGCAGTGAAAATTCCGGCGGAGTTTATCTATTCCGACCGTCCCTTGCCGGTATACATTATCGGCATTGAGGTCGAAATTACCGGCGGCAGCCGGGAGTTTATGGAACTGGTCCGGACTGTTTCCTGTAAAAAGAATTCATCGCAAACTGGAGGCAAACAATAGATGCAAACGTTATGTGTAATTCCAGCCCGGTTTTCTTCTACCCGCTTGCCGGGAAAACCGCTGGCGGATATTGCCGGCAAGCCAATGATCCAACACGTTTATGAACGCGCCGCGCAGGCGGTTCGCCCGTTTCAGGTCATTGTGGCGACGGATCATCAACTGGTGTATGACGCAGTCAAAGCGTTTGGCGGGGAAGTCATGCTTACCTCAGCCGATCATCCGACCGGGACTGACCGGTTGGCGGAAGTGGCCCGGTCCTTTCCGGAAGCGGAAGTGATTGTGAATGTGCAGGGGGATGAGCCGCTGATTGAACCGGCTGTGATTGACCAAATGGCAGCAGCGTTTGAAGGGCGGCCCGAACTGCCGATGGTAACGATGATGACGGCGATGCGGCCGGAAGAATATCACGACCCCAACGCGGTGAAGGTGGTTACGGATCAACAGGGCTATGCACTGTATTTTTCCCGTTCCCTGATCCCTTACCCGCGGGTTAAAAATATCCAGGTGCCGGTTTATAAACATATCGGCCTGTATGCGTATCGCCGCGATTTCCTGCTGCAATACGCCGCCCTGTCACCGACGCCGCTGGAACAGGCCGAGTCGTTGGAACAATTGCGCGTTCTGGAACACGGCCACCGGATTAAATTGCTGACAACGGATTACCGGTTCATTGGAGTGGATACTCCGGCTGACCTGGAACGTGTCAATGCGCTGTTGCGTAAATAAGGAGGAATTTTTGTGCATACAGTCGATATTGGATCCATTGCTATCGGCGGGAAAAACCCAATTGCGCTGATCGCCGGCCCCTGTGTGATTGAGGGCCTCGAACGGACACGGGCGATTGGCCGGGCGATCCGCGAGATCACCGATCGCTTGGGCATTCCTTATATTTTTAAAGCTTCTTTTGATAAAGCAAACCGTTCTTCCTACCATTCCTTTCGCGGACCGGGCTTGGAAGACGGGTTGGAGATTTTGCGGACCATCCGTCAGGATTTGAACGTTCCGGTTGTCAGCGATATCCACTGTGTCTCGCAAGTTGCTCCGGCAGCCGCAGTCCTTGATGTTTTGCAGATCCCGGCCTTTTTGTGCCGCCAGACGGATCTGGTATTTAGCGCAGCCGCTTCCGGTTTGCCGGTAAATGTAAAAAAGGGCCAGTTTTTAGCGCCGAAAGACATGAAAAATGTGATTGACAAAATCCGTGAAGCCGGCAATGAGAAAATTTTGCTGACGGAACGCGGTGCCAGCTTCGGCTATAATAATTTGGTCGTTGACATGCGGTCCCTGCCGATTTTGCGGTCCATGGGATACCCGGTTGTTTTCGACGGCACGCACAGTGTCCAATTGCCGGGCGGAGCCGGAACCTCTTCCAGCGGACAAAAAGAATTCGTTCCGTATTTGACCCGGGCGGCAGCCGCCGCCGGAATCGACGCATTGTTCCTGGAAGTACATGATAATCCCGCGGAAGCCTTGTCGGACGGGCCGAACATGCTGAGCATCGATCAATTGGAAAGTGTGCTACGTGATGTGCTGGACATTGATGCAATCGTCCGCCGGCACAAATAACCATATCAGGAGGCGAACATGATTATAGAACAAGCTCGCCAGGCGCTTGCCATCGAAGCGGCGGCGATTGAGGCGTTAATTCCCCGGATCAACGACCAATTTTCCATGGCCGTCAATATGATTTTGCAGACGCCGGGGCGCGTTATTGTTACCGGTATGGGAAAGTCCGGCATCATCGGCCGAAAAATTGCTGCCACGTTGGCCAGCACGGGAACGCCGGCTTTTTTCCTTCATCCGGCGGAAGGTATCCACGGCGACCTTGGAATGGTTACCGGCGAAGATATTGTCATCGCCTTATCCTATAGCGGCGAAACCATTGAGTTGATTTCGATCCTGCCAACGATTAAACGGCTCGGCGCCCGTATTATTTCTTTGTGCGGCCGCGAAGCGTCCACATTAGTGCAAAATTCGGATGTGTTCCTGAACGTATCCGTGGAAAAAGAGGCCTGTCCCCTAGGCTTGGCTCCTACCGCCAGCACGACGGCGGCGCTGGCCATGGGCGATGCCCTGGCGGTTGCCCTGCTGTCGGTCCGTCAATTTACGCAGGAAGATTTTGCCCTCTTTCATCCGGGCGGAGCGCTGGGACGCAAGCTGCTTCTGACCGTGGAAGCGATCATGCATAGCGGCGAAGAAAATCCGGTCGTCACGATGGATAAAACCGTCAAGGAAGCCTTGTTTGTCATTACCGCCAAGGGTCTGGGGGCAACTACCGTGGTCGATCACGATGGTCGTCTGGCGGGAATTATCACCGATGGCGATATTCGCCGCGGATTGGAAGAAGGACATGATTTCCTGGATAGGCCGGTGACGGCGCTCATGACGAAACAGCCGCGTACCATCACCAAAGAGAAGCTGGCGGCGCATGCCCTGCACCTCATGGAAAAAAATCAACCGCGCCCGATTACGGTCTTGCCGGTTGTTGATGAAGACCGGCGTGCGATCGGGATGATTCACCTTACTGACTTATTGCGGCAAGGAGTGGTATAATGGATTACAAGACACTGGCTGCCAATGTACAGCTCGTGGTCTTTGACGTTGACGGCGTTCTTACCAACGGGCAATTGTTTTTTGGCTCCAACGGAGAAGAACTCAAGGTTTTCCACAGCCAGGACGGTCTGGCCATCAGCGCAGCCCGCCGGGCGGGTTTAAAAACAGCCATCATTACCGGGCGCTGGACAACGATGGTCGAACTGCGCAGTGCGGAATTGCGTATCGATGCGGTATATCAAGGCGTCGTTGACAAGTTGGCGGCGCTGCATGAACTCTTGAAAAAATATGCATTGACTCCGGAACAGGTCGCCTACGTGGGGGATGATCTCAATGATCTGGCCGCCATGTCTGTTGTGGGACTGCCTTGCGCCGTTGGCAATGCTGTCCCGGAAGTGAAAAAAGCGGCCGGCTATATTGCCGAGCGTTCCGGCGGGAATGGCGCCGCACGGGAAATCATTGAAATGATCCTGAAGGCTCAGGGAAAATGGGCCGGCGTTGTTGCTTCCTATCTCCAACCCGGCGGCGTGGAAGCGAAACAATAGGATAAAATCTCTCATCTTTTGTAAAGGAGGACACAGAGTGTCCAATGCTTGGCAGTACTACCTCATCAAAGTATTTAGCCGGCTGATTTGCCGGCTTCCATATTCCTGCATTTTGGCGCTTGGGAAGATACTGGGAATTGTGTATTACCGTGTGGCTGCCCGTCCGCGGCGTCGGGCTATAACACAGGCTTCCGAACACCTTGGCATTTCTGAACAGGAAGCGTCTGCTATGGTTCGCCGGCTATGTGTCCATCTTGGGCAGACTTTCCTCGAGATAATGTATACGCCGGAGCTGAATCGGGACAATATCGGTCGCTTTGTTACCATTGAGAATCGCCATTATCTGGAGGAAGTTCTTTCCAATGGGCGCGGAGCCGTGATACTTGCCGCCCATTTTGGCAATTGGGAGTGGCTGGGGGCTACTCTTGCCTTAATCGGCGTTCCGTTGTCCAGCGTGATCAAGCCGCAGCCGAATCAACAGCACACCCGCATTTTGAACGAATTTCGCCAGAATACGGGGATGCAGATTTTTAACCGTGGGACTTCGGAATTATTGGGAATATCACGGGCTTTGAAGCAGGGACGCTTTGTCGGTTTTGTTGCGGACCAGGATGCGGGAAAAGGCGGGTTGTTTGTGGAGTTTTTGGGTGAAATGGCCTCTACGCCACTGGGACCTGCGACATTTGCCCGTAAATTTAATATTCCGGTTATTCCCACCTTCATTACCCGTCTGCCGGAGGGCGGCCATCACGTTTTGGTCATGCAGCCGTTCTACTGTGAAAACACGGGCAATGAAGTCGAGGATTTATTGCAGGCAACAAAAAAAATGGTCGAAATCACGGAAACGATGATCCGAAAAAACCCGGACCAGTGGTTGTGGTTTATGAAACGCTGGAATACCAAGCAGCGTGAGAAGGCGGGCGAAACAGCGTGAACAAGAACATGTCTCTGATCATTGCGTTTACGGTAGTGATCCTGGCCGGCGGGTTATATTATTTTTTGCGGGAAGAGCCGCCGGCGACGCCAAAGCCGGTGACTACAACGGCTGAGGATCAAAACGGCGATATGAGTTTTTCCGGATCCTCTCTGACGGAAGATCAAGGCGGTAAGCGGTTATGGGAGCTTAGCGCCGGAAAGATTACGATCAACCAGACAACAAAAATAGTGCGCCTTTATGACGTAAAAGGCACATTCTATCAGGAGGACGGTACGAAGGTTGATGTGACGGCGCAAGAAGGCGTCATGGACCCGGCCGCGAAAATGATCAACCTCGAAGGCAATGTACGGGCCGTATCTTCCGCAGGCGCTGTGTTTACCGCCCCCAAAACGCGCTGGGACGGATTGCAGCATCGGTTTTTCGGTACCGGCGGGATTACGTTTACGCGGAATGATGTTGTGATCACCGGCGATTCGGTGGAAAGTGACGGGGCGCTGGAAAAAGTGAAAGTGCAGGGGCAGGCTCGAGCCCTTAAAGGAGGAACGGTGCAATGATCCACGCAAGCAAATATCTGACGTTTATTGCCGTTTGTTTGGCGTTTTGTTTTTATAGCGGGGATGCTTTCGCCGCAAGCGGCGGTCCGGTCGAATTGGTTGGTGATACGATCGAATATGACTCGGCGCAGGGCATCATGACCGCCCAGGGGAATGTCCGCCTGACTCAGGATGGCGCAGTGATGACCGGGACCAATGCCCAATATGATACGAAAAATAAAGAAGCGTTGATTACCGGCGGTGTACATTACACCAAGGAGGATCTTTCCCTCACGGCCTTTCAGGTCCGGTCCTATCAGGATACGCATCTGGTTGCCGACGGCGATGCCGTGCTGACCAAAGGGGCCAATACCCTCCAGGGTCCGCAGATTGAATACTATTCTGACCGCCAGTACGCGCTGGTAAACGGCGCCGGACGGCTGGAGATGCCGGACGCCACCATGACGGCCAACCGGCTGGAGGCTTATCTCGGCGAAGATAAGGGCGTCGGCACCGGAAATGTCCATATCGTTGGTACTACCCGCAATTTGGATGCGGTGTCGGAACAGGCCGTGTATTACGGGATCAAGGGGGAAGTTCCGGGCAAAATTGTCCTGACCGGCAGTCCCCGGGTGGTCCAGGATGGGAACGTATTGACGGGCAATACGATGACGATTTATTTGGATGAAAAATCGATGGATGCGCAGGGACGCAGCAAACTGATTGTCAAGCCGCAACAATAAAAAGCGGATTGACAATCCAACGCTTCGACTCTGATGCTTGACCTCAGCTTATGGAATGTCAATCCGCTCGGCTTCCGCTTATGGCAAGCTAATCTTCTTGGCGTCAGCTTATGGGCGAGGTTGGGCAATCAACGCTTCGACTCATCTCGTTAACAGCCTGTAAAACTTCGTTAACAGGCTGTACGACTCGAATTAAATTCACTCTAAGGGTTCGTTCGGATATGATCCTTCCGAACCCAAGGCTCATTCATGTCACTTGACCTTCGCTTATGGGCGAGGAATTACAATCCAACGCTTCGACTCTGACGCTTGACCTCAGCTTATGGAATGTAATTCCTCTTGGCTTCCGCTAATAGCTGCAAATAATTTGATTAATGAAGTGAGAGGAACAAGCTCGAATGTATATTGCGACGGAGAAACTGGTAAAAACCTTTAAAGGCCGCAACGTGGTCGACGGCGTCAGCATCCGGGTCGATCAAGGGCAGATTGTCGGTCTGCTTGGACCGAACGGAGCTGGCAAGACGACGACGTTTTATATGATTGTCGGTCTGGAAAAACCGGATAGCGGCCGGATTATTGTCAACGGCGAAGATATTACCGCCTTGCCGATGTACAAGCGGTCCCATTACGGGATCGGTTATTTGCCGCAAGAAGCTTCGATTTTTCGTAAGCTCACGGTAGAAGAAAATTTATTGGCCATTTTGGAAACGGGTCCTGGCTCACCAGCCGAATGGCGGCAAAAGATGGAATCGTTGCTGGAAGAATTCCATGTTGCCCATGTTCGCCAGAGGAAAGGGTCGGAATTGTCCGGCGGCGAACGGCGCAGGGTGGAAATTGCCCGCTCGCTGGCAATCAATCCGAATTTTATCCTGTTGGATGAACCGTTTGCCGGTGTGGATCCGATTGCGGTGGCGGATATTCAGGAAATCATCGGTTACCTGAAAGAACGCGGGATCGGCGTGCTGATTACCGACCATAATGTGCGCGAGACGCTGCGGATTGTTGACCACGCGTATATTTTGAATGAAGGCCGGATTTTAATTGCCGGCGACAGTGAAACAATCGCGGAAAGCGAAATCGCCAAGAAGTTTTACCTGGGAGATAATTTCAGCCTGTAATCACTGCGGCTGCCCCGGATGAATATAAGTGAGCCTTAGGTTCGGAGGGGGTTATTGCCCCCGCCGAACCCTTAGAGCGAACTTAAGACTGAGGCTCGAAATCTTTGATTTCGCGAAGCCGAAGTTTCCCTTTAGGGTTTCGAGTGTTATAGCCTGTTGATCCCCGACCTAAGAGGGCGGGGTCCCTGTGCCCTGTGGGTATTATAGGCTGTTAACGAGATAATGAAAAATGAGGCCGGCTGAAAAAGCAATGGACTTTTCAGCGGTTTCCTAGGAGTAGTTGTATGCGTATTCTCGACAAATATATTTTACGTGAGTTAATGGGCCCGTTTTTGTTCGGCATTGCTGCTTTTTCCAGCATTTTTATTGGCACAAACACGATTTTCCGCATTGTGCAATACATGACGAAATATGGCGCCTCCTTAACTTCCGTGACCAAATTGTTTATTTACAGCCTGCCGAACATCGTTGTCCTCACCTTCCCGATGTCGATGCTGTTGGCATCGCTATTGGCGTTTGGCCGTTTGTCCGCCGCCAGTGAAATTACAGCGATGAAATCCGGTGGCTTAAGTTTTTTTCGGCTTTCGGTGCCGGTTTTTGTGGTTGCTTTTTTTGTCAGCATTTTTGCCGTGGCGTTTAATGAATTGGTTGTTCCGGCCGCCAACACGGCTTACAATAATACCGTCTTTTATGAGATCCAAAAAAATACTACGCCGAAATCGCAGGACCATATTGTCATCAAGGACGTTGATTCCGGCAATTTATCCCGCCTGACCTATGCCCGGCGGTTTGACGAAGCAACCAATACCATGGTTGGCGTGACGATTGAAGAGTTTGACAACGACCGCCTGGTCCGGGTGGAAAATGCCGAGAAGGCAGTGTGGAAAGATAACCGCTGGACCATGTATTACGGTGTGATTTATGATCTGGGCGCGGAAGGAAACCTGGAACGCAGCATGCGCTTTGAGGAGCAAACCATGCCGGTGACCAAAGCGCCGCGGGCCATCGCCCGGGAACAAAAGAAACCGGAAGAGATGACCATCCGGGAATTGAAGCAGCAAATCCGCGTGCTGGATCGTGAATACGTGAAGGCGAGCCTTTACGAAGTGGAGCTTCACCAACGGGTCGCCATCCCGATCGCGAGTCTGGTTTTTGCCTTAATCGGCACGCCGCTCGGTTTGTCGCCGCATCGTTCCAGTTCGTCCACCGGCCTGGGTTTTAGTATCGTCATTATATTTGTATATTATATTATCATGGCCGTTTTTACCGCTTTGGGGCAGGGGGCGGCCATCAACCCCGTGGTGGCGGCATGGATGCCCAATATCATTGGGCTGCTGGCTGGATTCTACTTGGTGAAAAGAGCTTCCTAGCGGCCGGCCGGACGGTTTTTCATTGAATTGGATGTAACGGAGGAGAGCGGAAGATGACATACGGATTGACGTTGATTGCCATTCTTGCAATTATGGGCGGTTTTATCGCCTACATCGGCGACAAACTGGGGACCAAGGTAGGCAAACGCCGCTTGAGCCTGTTTGGTTTGCGCCCCAAGTATACGTCAATCATCGTCACCATCATCACCGGTATCCTGATCGCCGCATCGACTTTGGGGGTGCTTAGTGTCGCTTCAGAAAATGTCCGGACTGCTTTATTCGGTATGCAGGCGTTGAAAACCGAATTAAATTCGCTGACGGATGAAGTGGCGGTTAAAAACGCAGAGTTGGAAACAGGGCGGGCTGCATTGGCAGCCAGGACCGCGGAATATGCGGCGCTAACGGTAAAGGTTTCGGAAACAAGCCGTCAGTTGGCTGAAATCAACGAGGAGTTGTTGGTGGCGATAGCGGAACGGGATACTACCGCGGCCGCGTTGCAGCAAGTACAGGAAAATTATACGGCGGCGCAGGCGGATCTTGACAAATCGCACGCAGAAATTGCCGCGTTGCAGGCCACGAAAAATCAGTTGGACGGTCGTGTCGACGAGCTGACAAAGGCCCGGACGACGCTGCAAGCGGATGTTGACAGCTTGACGAAATTGACTGAGAATTTGAAAAAGGGCATTCAAGTGGTTCGGGAAGGGACGGTTGTCTTCCGGGCCGGTGAAGTCTTGGGTATGGCGGTTGTTCCGGGCGGCCAGCCGGCAGATGAAAGTGAAAAAACCATTAATGCAGTGTTATATCAGACAAACCAAAACTTATTGTCCCGCTTGAATGTAAAGGACAAAGAACTGGCTGTTTTGTGGATTAGTAAGTCGGAGGTTGAAAAAGCGGTGAGCCAGTTGGCTGGCAGTGTGGGGGATACGATTGTCAGGGTATCGGCCAGTGGAAATATTGTGTACGGTGAACCGGTCTTGGGCCGGTTGGAGTTTTTCCCGAATAAGCTGATTTATACGCAGGACCAGATCATTCATAGTGAGTCCTTGCAGGTTGGCGATGCGCGGGAAACCGAAGAGGCGGTTCTGCAGTTCCTGCAGAAAGTAAACGCGGCCGCTGTGCGGAAGGGGATGCTGCCTGATCCGCTGCAGGGAACCGTAGGGATGATGAGCGGGGCGCAATTGTTCGAAACGGTGAACAAAGTCCAGAAACTGGGCGGCAAGGTGCTGATCACGGCACAGGCAAAAGAGGATACCTATACGGCCGGCCCGCTGCAAGTCGAGCTAGTGGTCAAGGAACTGTTGTGATGACGGCCGATATCGTAATGGCTATTGATCCGGGCCGGGAAAAATGCGGGATTGCCGTAGTCGATCAACAACAGGGTGTTTTGGTCCGGCAAGTGATCCACCGTGAATTTTTGCCGGAGACGGTCCGGGCTTGGGCCGAGACGTACCATACTACCTTTGTAGTTCTTGGGAACCGTACTTCCAGTAAAGAAACGCTGAAACTGCTGCAGGGAATGCAAACTGCTGCTGGGACGGTCACGGTAACGCCGGTAGATGAACATCGTTCCAGTGAGGAAGCCCGCCTGCGCTATTGGCGGGAAAATCCGCCCCGTGGTTTATGGCGGTTGATGCCAACCAGTTTCCGCACTCCGCCGGTTCCGATCGACGATTGGGTCGCCGTGATCCTCGCGGAGCGGTATTTCGCGGGAAAATAAATTTAATTTTTCGTGAAAATAAGCAGGAGAACTTCCGGTCGGAGCGAATATATTAAAACTGTAAGTGTCTGGCCGGGAGTTTGCCGCCGGTCAGAAAATGGAGGGTCTTAACGCCGAAGAGGACTGACGGGGAAGAAAGGAGGTGCACCTTAGGTACCCTGGGAGCAGGCCTTGAAGTAGGCGTAAGATATGAGAGAGACCTTTGAAAAGGGAATAGTTGAGGAAACATGGACACTCAATCGGCTTCCCCTTCTTAGGCTCACAAAAAAAATAAAAACCTAGGGAGGCAAACACATGAAAAAGACTCTTATCGTAACTCTTGCATTAGTGTTCGTACTCGGCATCGCCGGTACCGCTTTTGCAGCAACCAACCCTTTCGTTGATGTTCCTGCGAAACACTGGGCATATGGTTCCATCACCCAACTGGCTAATGCCGGTATCATTGACGGTTATGGCGATGGCACATTCCGTGGCGACCAACTCATGACTCGTTATGAAATGGCGCAAATCGTAGCGAAAGCTATGGCGAAATCCGACAAAGCCAATGCTGAGCAAAAAGCCATGATTGACAAATTGGCAGCTGAATTTGCTGCTGAATTGAACAACCTCGGCGTTCGCGTAACTGCCCTGGAAAAAAACCAACCTACCCTGAAATTCGCAGGTGATTTCAGAGTACGTTACACTTCCATCGACAATGCTTACCAGAAAAATGCTGATGGTACTTATGATTCGCACAATGGCGTAAATATTGGGCAATACCGTCTGCGTTTGGACGCTGTAGCCAAAGTGGATGACAACACCAGCTTTGCAATGCGTTTCGTAACCAGAGAGCCGGATAAAGCTAACTTGGCCAACTCCACTTGGCAAGGCTTTGGCGGCGTAGGCCAAGATTCTTCCACGATGTCAATCGACCGCGTAAACATGACTACGAAACTTGGTGCGGTCAACATGACTATTGGTCGTCAAGCTCTGAAAATTGACAATTATGATGTTGTCATGGACAGCGGTGCATACAGCTTTGACGGCGTAAAAATCGTCAACAAATTCGGCGACATCACGATGACCAGCAACTACGGCCGTTTCCTCAAAGGCGCAAAAATGGCTGCCAACAATACCTGGATTAATTTTGGCAACGGAGTTAACGATCCGTTGGGCGATCTCGACGTTCAGTCCGTTAAATTGGATGGCAAATCCGGCAAACTGGCTTACGGCGTTGGCTATTCCAAGTTCAACAACCCTGTTTATGATCAAGAAATTGGAAAATGGATCCACGGTAATGTCAGCTACCTCTTCAACAACCAGTTCTCAATCGGCGGCGAATATGTGAAAAACAGTTCTGATTTAGCTGATGCCCTGAATGAGAATAATATTCTTGGCGACAGCCTCTGGTATGTTAAAATGATCGCTGGTGACCAAGCTCTCAACAAAAAAGGCGCAAAACAATTCTTTGTTAACTATGCAAACGTTGGCGGAGCTTCCATGTGGAACGGCTTCAGCTCCCTCAACAACCACACTGGCGTATTCATTGAGAATGCCGTTGACTACACTATGTGGGATATCGGCGTAGCTTATGCGTTCAGCAAAAACTTCAACTGGAACCTCACTTACACGATGGTTAGACCTGACAGCGCTGATGCTGTTCCTGGTGCTAACCCTGATACCAACATGTGGCGTACAGTTGCAACTGTCAACTTCTAAAAACTGTCTTAAAGAAACCCGGTTTATACCGGGTTTCTTTTTTTGTTTTTCATCGGGTATTAGGCGAAGGAAAGTAACTTCAAACAGCGAATGTATTAATTAACAGTGTAGAAGGGGGGATAAATTCCAGACAGGAAAATATTCTGAACCCACCTTACGCCTGTAAGGAATATGCGTTGACAAAGTTGGAAAATATTCTTATAATTATACTATCATTATAAGAATTATCAAAAAAATACAAATTGATCCATCGTATTTACAACAAGATATGGAGCAGTTAATGAGCAGCAAAGATTGCCGCGCGGATCGGGCACTTACTGATTGATCGAGCCGAATGCTTCTTGTGTACTGTTTATTGTGTGAACACAGATGGGCAAACTTGCCAAAAGGCAAGGACGCAAAGCCATGGGTCTAAAAAGCCTATCCCTAGGCTTTATGACTGCCAGGTTGCAATGAATATATTCGTTGCAACCTGGCAGTTTTCTTTATACGCGGGCACGGATAAATTTGAGCCGAGTTGAATTTTCATAAACAAAAGGCGGATTCGATTTTGGAAGTTTGTGATGACCTTTCTGATCGGAATATTTGGCAAGGTCACCGCTTCGTTTTTTCTTCAGTGGTTTTTGTATCCATAAAGTTTTTCGAGACGACGATGGCTCTGCTTTTTATAAGGAGGTTTTGTTCTCCTAAAGATATGGGTGAAAGGGTTCTTGCGGATTAAAGAAATCAGATCAAGCGAGGGGGATGAGGGATGCGAAGGAAATTACGGATTTTAGCCAGCATTGCAGTAGTGGGAGTAAGTTTTTATGTCCAAAGCGTTATCGGAATGGCTGCGGATAAGCCGTCTGAAGATGCGGAAGACTTAGCCAAGAAATCACAGAACCCTATCGCCGACATGATGTCGGTGCCGTTCCAGTATAATTGGTATACGGGTGGAGAGGGAGGAACGACGCGCGTGTTAAACATCCAGCCCGTTGTTCCGGTTCAGCTCTGCAAGGAATGGAATCTAATTACCCGAACCATTATTCCTTTGCTGTCTTTGCCGAATTCGGCAGGCAACACGGTATCCGGCGCTGGTGACAGCAACATAAGTTTCTTTTTCAGTCCGCGCAGCTCCGGTTCGACTACTTGGGGAGTGGGACCGATCGTGCAGTTGCCTACGGCGAGTGATGCCCGGTTCGGAACGAAAACCTATGGCGCCGGGCCGACCGCAGTGATTGTAAAGATGGATAAACAATGGGTTTACGGCGGATTGGTAAATTATATAGGATCTTTCGATAAATCTTCGTCCGGACAATATACAAGCCTGTTGTATATCCAACCGTTTGTCAACTATAATCTGCCGCACCGCCGAGGCATGGCACTTTCCGTCTCGCCGGGCATTACTTGTGATTACACCCGTGCTTCGGGTGATCGCTGGACGGTACCGATCGGTATGGGGGTCAGCCAAATGCTGAAAATCGGCGCCCAGCCGGCGAGTATAAGCTTGGCAGCCTATTACAATGCCATCCGGCCGGAGAACGCAGCCGTGTGGAATTATCGTTTCCAGATTACATTTCTATTTCCTAAGTAAACGGATAACGTTCAGGGAGAAGTTTTCTGGCGGAAAAATAGCCGTGGTTAGGAAGAGTGAAGGTGGAAGACGAACAATCGAAAGCACCGGCTAAAAGAAATCCTGGCGGCTCCTTGGTTAAATTGCTGCAATCGGTGGCAGAGACTATGTCGATAAAATTGTTAACCGCGCAGGGCGGGCATGTCGGCATTTTTCTCTAGGTCGTTGGAACCTTGCCGCTGACGATCGGAATGTATGAGTTCTATAGAACGGGGAGAGTTCTTGGCGGAACGGCAAGAGAAGCCCTGCTTTTCCCCAACTTTGGTTTGGTTTGCATAGTTTTAGTGGTCGGCATCGTGCTCTTTATAAATATCGTTTTTAAATGGCAAGTACTGTAAGAGGATGTGAGCTGCGTGTTAGTGGATCCCGGATCTTTCCTTACTGCCGTTGTACTGGCAGCCATACTCATGGTTACAGGCCGCTTTTCCATAGAAAAAACATTGGGACGGCGACGTGCGCTGTCTGCGGCGGCAGGCGCATCAATCGCTTATATATTTGTGAATTTGCTGCCTGAGATTGAAACGATCGCCATGATGTTTCACCATGAAGCGGGTTTTCTGCCCTATGAGGGTGCTTATGGCGTAAATTTAGCAATGATGCTGGGATTTGTTTTTTTCTACGGCCTGGATGAGATGAGACCGCTGCCAGCCGGGAACACAGAAAAAAATAGAAATAAAGTAGCTTTTTGGGTACAAATCCTGGGTTATGGCGGGTATATCAGTCTCATCGGCTATTTGCTTGTCCGGTCTTTGGCGGAAGAAGAGCTATCCCGGTCACTCTATGCACTATCGATGAGCATGCATTTCGGTCTTATTGGCTTTGGCCTCCGTGATTTGCATAAACAAGATTACGACCGCATTGGCCGGTACGCGCTTGCCGGTTTTTGTCTTGCCGGCTGGTTGGTGGGGACGATGGTCGAACTGCCGAAATTCGTCGTGATGCTCTTATTTGGTTTTGTCAGCGGCGGAGTGTTATCGGTGACCGGTATTGTGGAATTGCCCAAAGGCGAGGAAGGCAGGTTCATTCCGTTTCTGTCGGGAGCTGTAGCGTATGCGGCGTTCCTGATCCTCTTCCGGTAGCGGTTCTATCTTGATCGAAAAAAGGATCATTAAAATTTCAAAAAGACCACAAGAATCCAGGCGCTGTGATCGAGAACATGTTCCAAACCAATGGCACTCATCTTAATGACGAGTGGTGCCGCTTGTTTCGCGCCAAAGAAAAAAATAGATGTTTTTGCAAAAACTAGAGGAGGCTTGCCGATGGAGGATCTGTTGAACAAATTGGGGGAATTATTGTTGGGTCGGGTCGATGGTCCGCTGCATTTCCGGTTTTTATTACAACCTGTCGTGGCTGTGCTGCTCGCGGTCAAAGCTGGCATTGCCGATGCGAAACTTGGACGGACTCCCTATTTTTGGTCTTTATTCAGCGAACCGGATCAGCGGCAAAAACATCTGCGTGAGGGTTGGAAATCTGTATCCAAAGTCTTTGTGCTTGCCTTTGTTCTGGATCTTGTATACCAATTTCTGGAGCTTCCACGCTTATATCCGCTTCATGCGCTGATTATCGCCGTAGCCTTGGCCATCGTTCCCTATTTGCTTCTCCGTGGTCTTGTTACCCGGATCAGCACGGCCGCCGGGGTGAAGCAAAAACATGAATAGCGTGTTCATGGCCTGGAATACCCGGTATAAGGTGAAGCGGTTTCTGCGCAAGTCTTTTTCGCTCGTGCCGATATCAGCGATTGTAGCCGCTATGGCCGCTGCCCCTTTGATACGCTGGATTGACGGACAAACACAGTGGCGATTGTTCGGAGTTGGAGTTGAAGGAGCAAAGGCCTTGGTAGGTACTTTGCCAGCCTCACTGTTATCATTGATCGTTTTTTCCCTGAGCATCATTTTGCTTGCAGTACAAATTGCCAGCAGTCAATATTCAGCCCGGGTAATAGCGCGGGTATTTGAAACCCCTATTCTAAGATGGGCATTAGGGGTTTTCGTCTTTACCCATACTTACTCACTGTTTGCTTTGGGAAGGATCGAAGATCATTCTCCCGAATTGCCTGTACTCGTAGCGTTGCTGATGAATCTAATCAGTCTTGCCTTGTTTCTCGTTCTCATACAATCCGTCGGCCAATCGTTCCGTCCGATAAAATTGCTTACTGTTGTTGCAGCGGATACAAAACAAGTCATAGAGGACATGTTCCCCACGCCGTATTCCACGCAATCCGAAGCACAGGAGAAAGATAAAGAGTATTGGGGAAAACCTTGCCGGAGCATCAAGAACAATCAGAAGGCAGGTGTTCTTGTTGCTTTTGACCAAGCAGGATTGGTTGAACTGGCAGCGAGGCAGGATTGCGTAGTGGAGTTTGTTGTTGCGGTGGGGGAATTTGTAGCAGAGGAGCAGCTATTCTTTTGTGTGCATGGCGCTGGAGCGGCAAGCATCACTGAGGCAGCGCTGTGGAGTTGCGTTGCGTTAGACGTAGAAAGAACATTGGACCAAGATCCTGCGTTTGGATTTCGCATTATTGTTGATGTTGCCAGCAAGGCGTTATCACCGGCAATCAATGATCCTACTACGGGTGTACTGGCGATCGACCAGATCCAACATTTGCTGGCCCTGCTTGGTCAGCGGCAGATCGATAACGGCATCGTTAAAGACCTTGATGGGGCAGTACGCATTGTGTACCCCTCTTGCGAATGGAAAGAGTATGTGACGTTGGCAGTGACTGAAATCCGGTTGTATGGGAATAACAGTCCGCAAGTGACCCGGCGGTTACAGTCCATGTATGACTATCTCATGCAGGTTTTGCCAGAGTCGCGGGCCATTGTGATCGAAAAGGAAAGAGCGCTGTTGCAACAAACTATCGAAACGGCCTATGCGAACAACCAAGACCGTGAGCTTGCGGCGATTAGCGATTACCTGGGATTTGGCGCCTGCCGGTCCGGAAATGACAGGCGGATAAATAAATAATGGATTGCCATGCGAATTTGGGGCATAAATCAATGTAGAATGTGAAAATAGCTGCATTATTTTTGGCGTCACAGTGCTGCGATAAAGGTTCCTCTCACGAGTGCGGCAAGTATGGAAGAAAAGCGGCAACCGGAAGGAAAGGTGGTGAGAGAGACTCTGGAATCGAATTGAACGTGGAGTATTTTCTTAGCTTGAATAAATCGAAAAATATAAGGAGGTTCGTATGAAACGGAAAATCATTGTCGGCTTGATCGCCATAGTGTGCATGGCATTTTCGGTTCAGCCAGTTTTGGCCGCACAGGAAGAGAACCAAAATCCCATCGTTTTTTTGAAGGAAGAAAGATCTACGAATCCTGAGTCATTGGTTCGCTTTATGACTGACTATATCAGGTCTCTGCCGCAGTTTTATATTTGCGGCGAAATCAGCTACGACAAGGTATATAAAGAAAACAACAAGATCCAATATTTGGCAGAGTTTGACTTTTACGTGAAGCGCCCAAACCAATTCCAATTCAATGTGAACGGTGATCTTCAGAACAAGCAGGTTCTCTATGATGGAAAATCCGTTACAGTGTACGACGCGAACAAGGCCGTTTATGGAGTTATAGAGGCTTATTCTACGATTGACGCCACGTTGGATAAGGCCGAAAAAGAATACGGCATCCGATTGCCGGTACTCGACTTGGCGCGCAGCGAGTTCGGAGAGAATATTCTCACAGATGTCACCAAATCGGCCTACGTTGGTCTGTCCAATGTCGGGGGCATCCCCTGCCGCCACGTGGCCTTCGCCAAAGAGGAACTCAATATACAGCTTTGGATCGAAGACGGACCTACGCCTTTCCCGCGTAAAGTAGTGCTTACTTCGAAAAGTAATCCTGCCATGCCCAGTTGGACCTGCGTGATCACAGACTGGTCCTTGACGCCGAAATTGCCGGATGGTTGGACGACCTTTGTGCCAAAAGCCGGAATGAAAAAGATAGACTTCTTGAAACCGGATGATCAAGCAGCGTCAACTTCAAAATATGGGAAGGAGAGCTGAAAATGTTTCGATTGAATTTTCGCAACGCTACGGCAGGTCTGGTGACCGCAATCATGATACTGGGGATGGGGCTGCCCATGGTAGAGGCTGCCAGAGCTACCCGTGCCACCCCCCCTGCGGCGAACCGTCCTGCGCAACGCCCGGCAGACCGTCCCGTAGACGGCCGTAACACAAACATTAACGACAGCAATGTCAACATCGGCAATGATGTAAACGTCAATGTGGACAGAGATTATGGGGTTCCGGCCCGGGTTCCGCCCCCTGGGTACTATCCGCCGCCTGCTTATCACGGAGGGTATTATTACGATGATCATTACAGCGGCGAACAGGTTGCCGGAGCCTTCATCGCCGGTCTTGTCATCGGGGCGATCCTGGCTGATGAACCGGATAACTGCAACACGGTGGTCGTCCATGAGACCGAATACCTGTATGATGGGACCAATTATTATGTTGCCGTACTCGAGGGTTCCGACGTGGTTTACAAAGTTGTTGACGATCCAACGAAATGAGGGCGGGTAACACTGTACTCGACTTAAGCTCGACATGGGACAGACGGCGTTAAAAAAACAACTCAGGATACAGAGTTTACTGTTCTGGCTTGCCTGCTGGACTGGACCCCAAAGCAAAGAAAATACTTTTGGAATAAGGTGAGGAAGTTGAGTAAACGACATCTTCTTGGCACGATTACTCTTATCGGCATGCTGTCCATTTTCGTTACCGTACCGGTTCAGGCGGGCGGCCTGGGCACCTATAATTTCGCAACACCGGATGTTGGATTGGCCGGTGCCGGAAGCGCCGCTCGGGCTCAGGATGCTGGAACGATTGCAACCAACCCTGCCGGCATGATGCTGCTGGGCAACCACGAAATGCTCTATGGCGGGCAGATGATTTATGGAAATGTAAATTTTACGCCAGGTTGGGGCAGCACTGCAGGCGGGAATGATGGTGGACAAGCGATTGGCTGGGTTCCTGGCGGCAGTTTCTTTTATGTTGAAACCGCTTCGCCGAGAGTAAAATACGGCATTGGAATGTACAGCAATTTCGGCTCAATGCTGGATTATGATAACAACTGGGTTGGAAGGTACTATATTCAAGAAGGGGCCCTGCTCGGGATGTCCCTGACCCCAGCCATTGCCTACCGGGCGGATGAACACTTTTCGATTGGGGTAGCCGCCAATTTGATGTACGGAATGCTAAAATCCCAGGTGGCGGTCAACAATGTTCTTGACGGTCTTGGCGATGGACAGCTGAAGATTAAAGACTCGACGTGGGGCGTCGGGGGCAATATCGGACTCATGTATGAGTTTAACCCCAAAACCCGAATGGGACTCACCTACAACAGTCAAGTGAAACTAAACTTTTCCGATACCAACGAATGGAGCAATCTTGGTCCTGGAATCCAAACGATCTTGGCAAACCGTGGACTGCTCAATTCCAAAACCCACGTCGATCTCACGGTTCCCCAACAGGTGATGGTCAGCTACTACCACGAGATCAATCCAAAATGGTCGATTATGGGAAATATCGGCTGGCAGAACTGGTCCAAGTTCGGTTATGCCGGGATCTCTATCGATTCCAATAATCCGACCAGTCTCGTTAAGAACATGAACTACAATGACACCTGGCATGGAGCGATCGGCGCGCAGTACCGCCTCGACCCGAAATGGATATTATCTTGCGGTATATCCTACGACACCAGCGCGGTTGATGATGTAAACCGGACTGTGACCGTACCGATAGGTGAAGTCTGGCAGCTGGGCTTGGGCGCCACGCATATCCTTAATCCGAGCACCTCCGTCAACTTCGCCTATTCATTTGGCTGGATGGGTGATATGCCGGTCAATCAGAGCCGGGGGCCATTGGCAGGAACCGTGCAAGGGAGCTACAAGAACGCAAATTACAGTGTTTTCAGCGTCAGTATGTCCAAAAAGTTCTAGGCCATAGGCTGGTTTCTGCGTTACGATCTTGCCGTAAATAGGTCGAAGACGTTTTCGAAAAGGTGTAGGGGGAGCAACGCATGAAATCGCAAAGACACGTTTCGGATAAAAATATACTTCAGGATCCGCAACGCTTTTCTTTGGTACAAGGAGGGCCGCTCTATCAACTTCTGTGCCGGATGAAATTGTCCGATGATGTATTGTCGTTTCTACATCGTCGTGTCCTCGTTATTTTGTCGCTCTGCTGGCTGCCGCTCTTACTGTTGTCAGCGCTGGAAGGAAGATTGGCGGGCGGAAGCGTCACGCTCCCTTTCCTGTGGGATGCGGATTTTCATATCCGTTTTTTGGTGTCGCTGCCGCTGTTGATTGCAGCCGAGCTTACCGTGCATCGGCGCATGATGCCCATGACGGGTCACTTCCTGGCACGCGGACTGGTTCCCGACACTGCGCGGGAACAATTTAATGCCGCCATGGCATCCGCCTTGCGCCTGCGTAACTCAATGCTTGCCGAGGTGCTGATGATCGCCCTTGTGTATGGATTTGGTATTACAGTTGTGTGGCCGCAGTATGTTGCCCTTGACGCGACGACGTGGTATTCTCCACTGAGCGCAGAGGGGGCGAGCCTTTCTCTGGCTGGGAAATGGTTTGCGTATGTAAGCCTGCCGATCTTCCAGTTTCTTCTGTTGCGTTGGTATTTTCGGCTGTTCATCTGGGCGAGGTTTCTTTTGCAGGTGTCGCGCATCGACTTAAGTATTATTCCCACGCATCCTGACGGTGTCGGCGGGTTAGGGTTCTTTGGCAGTCTGCCAATCACTTTTTCCCCGCTTTTGATGGCACAAGGCGCGTTATTGGCGGGGCTGATTGCTAATCGCATTTTCTATCGCGGCGCCGTTCTGCCGGATTTCATGGTGGAAGCTGCGCTTGTTGTCCTATTTCACGCGTGTATTATGTTCGGACCGCTTCTGGTGTTTACGCCGCAGCTTGAACGAGCCAGGCGCAAGGGCGTTGGAGAGTATGGAGCGCTGGCCGCGCGTTACACGCGCGAATTTGACGCCAAATGGCTGCGCGGAGGCGCGCCGGAAACCGAGCCGCTGATTGGCAGCTCCGACATCCAGTCTCTTGCGGATATCGGCAACAGCTTCGGCGTGGTGAGAACGATGAGGATCGTTGTTTTTACCAAGGAGGCAATCCTGCAGCTCGCGGTCTTGACCATTTTTCCGGTATTCCCTCTGGTCCTGACCATGATGCCGCTGGAAGAATTGCTGAAAAAACTGTTCGACTTGTTGTTTTAGATACTCGGGGATTGGGAGGAGGTGGGCAAAACTCACTCATTCGCGCTTGCTGCAGGGCAAAAGGGATCATTCCGTGACATGCTTTGCATGGACTGATCACCCTTGGTTTCTGCTGGCGGTATCTCCGCTTTCTCAGCGGGAGGAAAACGGAGAAGTAGCCAAGGCTCTCTATGCTTCCCGAACATTATTATACAAGGAGGGATTTTCATGTCACCAGTCAAGACTTATTTGGATGGAAACCCGTTTACCGGCGTTATCGGCCGAACAACTGAGGAATCGAGTCCGGCCTGGCCGGATCCTCTTCGGGCGCCCGAGGGGGCCCCTAATGTACTCTTTTTTGTATTGGACGATGTCGGCTATGGACAATTGTCGAGTTTCGGTGGGCTGGTAGAAACCCCGGTTTTGGACCGTCTGGCAGCCAATGGTCTGCGTTATACGAACATGCACACGACGGCCGTGTGTTCCCCTTCGCGCGCCTGCATCCTGACTGGGCGCAATCATCATTCAGTCGGAATGGCATCCATTACTGAGACATCCACAGGATATCCCGGCTATAATAGCGTTCTGCCTTTCGATAAAGGAATGCTCAGCGAAATGCTCCTGCAGAAAGGGTACAATACCTTCTGCGTCGGCAAGTGGCACTTGACGCCGTCGGAGCACTCGACGCCTGCCGGCCCTTATGACCGTTGGCCGCTGGGACGCGGATTCGAACGTTACTACGGCTTTATGGGCGGCGATACCAACCAGTGGCACCCGGAGCTCGTATATGACAATCATGCGATTGAGCAGCCGGCTACACCGGAAGAAGGATACCACCTCAGTATTGATTTGGCTGACAAGGCGATCGAGTTTATCCAGGATGCACACGTCAACGCGCCGGAAAAACCGTTCTTCCTGTACTATGCGACAGGCGCCGGTCACGCGCCGCATCACGTCCCCAAAGAGTGGGCGGATAAGTACAAAGGCAAGTTTGACATGGGCTGGGACGAGTACCGCAAGATTGTTCATGAGCGTCAGCTGAAGATGGGCATCCTGCCCCCGGGTACGAAGTTGTCGGCGCACGATCCGGATGTGCCGGCGTGGAGCAGCTTGTCGGAGGGTGAGAAACGTCTTTATTCGCGAATGATGGAAGTGTACGCCGGCTTCGTAAGCTTCACAGACTATCACTTCGGCCGCATTATCAGCTTCCTTGAAGAGCTCGGCGAACTGGACAATACCCTGATCGTCGTGATTTCCGACAATGGCGCCAGCTCCGAAGGCGGGCCTAAGGGTTCGGTCAATGAGATGTACTTTTTCAACAATCTTGCGGAAACGTTGGAAGAAAACCTCAAGCAGCTTGACAATCTGGGCGGCCCCGATTTAATCAACCACTACGCCTGGGGCTGGACGAACGCAGGCAACACGCCTTTCCGCCGCTGGAAACGCGAAACCTACCGCGGCGGGACTACGGACCCTTGTATTGTCAGCTGGCCGAAAGGGATAAAAACCTGCGGCGAAGTGCGTCCGCAGTTCGGCCACGTCATAGACTTTGTGCCGACGGTCTTGGAGGCGCTGGGAATGGAAGCGCCGGCCGCCATCCGCGGCATAACCCAGGCGCCGATTGAAGGTGTGAGTTTTGCCCACACTTTCAATCAGGCAGATGCGCCGACCCGCCACAATACGCAATACTTCGAGATGTTCGGCCACCGTTCCATCTATCATGACGGCTGGCGCGCGGTTTGCCCATGGCCCGGCACGAGCTTTACTGAGGCGGCCAAGAAAAACCGGAAGTTCGGTTCCCCGATCGACAATGCCATACTCGTCGATATCGATTCTCACGACTGGGAACTGTACCATATCGCGGAAGATTTCTCCGAGACCAATAATCTGGCGGCAACGCATCGGGAAAAATTGAACGAGATGATCTGCCGCTGGTGGGCTGAGGCAGGCAAGTACAACGTGCTGCCCATCGACGGGGATGTTTTTTCTCGCTTGAATGTGGAACGTCCGACAATCGCCAAGCCGCGCAACAAGATTGTGTATTACCCCGGTGGTTCACCGGTGCCGTTTGCCGCCTCGCCGAAGGTGTACAACCGGCCTTTCAGTATCACGGCGGACACTGTGATTCCCCAAGGCGGCGCGGAGGGAATTCTGCTGGCGCAAGGTGGCAGGGGCGGCGGCTACACGTTCTTTGTCAAGGACAAAAAGCTGCATTTCATCTACAATTTCCTTGGGGCTGAGCTCTTTACACTCACTTCGAACGAAGAAGTTCCGGAAGGTGAAGTTAAGCTGCGTTACGAATTTGAGCCGACAGGCAAGCCTAATCCTGCAGCCGGGCACGGTGTTCCTGCCAATGGGCAGATCTACATCAACGACAAACTGGTGGGCGCCATCGCGATGCCCCATACCGTACTGAACATGTTCAGCACGGAAGGATTGAGCTGCGGCTATGACGCCGGAGATCGCGTGGCGCCGAAGGAATACAGCGACGCCTTTAAGTTCACCGGTACCATCAAGCGGGTTACGTTGGATCTGTCCGGAGAATTGATTCCGGATACGGAAACAGAGCTTAAGGTTGCAATGATGCGGCAGTAAGCCGGCTAGAGAAAGGTTCGCTGGAAATGGTGACGGTCAAAGGAACCGTCACCATTTTTGGCCAAGCGGGACTGAAACGGATTATGCTTAAAACAACAACCAGAAATCTTTTCCGTACGAACGAATTATGGAGTTCGCTGGCTGCCGTATAGAACCGATGGCTACGGCAACTGGCGGACCGGAACTTTGAACGGGGGCAAATCAACACAAGGAAAAAAGGGGAGAAACGAATGAAAAGAAAAATAGTAGGAATTATGGTAATGGTCACGGCGTTGCTTATTGCAACGATGGTTTCGGCAATGGCGGCAGAAGTTCCGGATCAGAGATCCCTGGCTGACGGTATTGCTGTGTCAGAGGTCTTGGAAAAGCAACAAACCGTTGTATCTGTAGGCGAAGTTCCCGATCCCAAGTACAAAGACCTTATACAGGAAGGGCAACAGAGTGTTCCTACCGTCCGCGAAGTTGTGCTCAAAGATAAGGACGGATTGCAGCAAACGATGACTTTAGGCGAAGAAGTGAAGAACTTTGATCAAATCAGAGTAGGGGACATCGTTACATCTACCATTACAAGGGATGTCGTCATTTACATTGCCAAAGAAGGAGAGATTCCCGGCATGGGGGAATCGAAAATGCTGTTTTCCGCCCCGAAAGGCTCTAAACCGGGGGCCTTAGAAGTGAAAGAATCCTATATTACGTTAGAGATACTCAAACTTGACGCAGCCAAAAAAGAAGTAACGATCAGACTGGCAGACAATACCACAGAAACCATTTCGACCCCCAAACTTGACTTTTCATCGGTAAAGGTCGGCCAAACCGTGATTGTGGAAGAACGCATCAAACAGAAAATTACCGTAACTGCGCCATAATATCCCAGGGCGGGTTTCATAGGCAGTTAACGTTAGAAAGCCCGGCATAAGCCGGGCTTTCTAACGCCGCAAAACGAAAAAAGCAGAAAAGCGGAACGAATTCTTTTGCAGCAACTATTTATATTTTCATGAGCGTTTGACAGGATTTGCATTACGACAGCTTGAATAGTTATAATGGATATAAGTAACAATTAAAATACGAGGTGGAAGACATGAAAAAACGCATCATGGTTGTTTTGTTGGTGTTTTGTCTGCTATCGGCGGTGGCAATCCCGGTTACACAAGCGTTCGATCTGGGCAGTGTCGTGAAAATCGGTGTAGTTGGCATATTGGTAGATAAATTTGCCGGCCCCCTGAATGATTTTATTAACAAGTTGATGATCAAGAATAATGCGGGTACGGATTATGCCACCAAAGTAGTACCGATTATCACGGTCGGAACAGGCGGCTATATTGGAGCGGCGCAGGTAACGGGGCCACAGGAATTGATCGATCAAACCGAAGCTGTTATCCAAGTGGAAGGCAATTTCAATGGTAATCAATTCCGGATTAAAGGGTTAATTCCGATCGACAGCAAAAATCCGACCAATTTTTCCCGTGTACAGGGAGTTGGTGTCTCGGCGATGATTGATATTCACTTTTAAAGGGAGGAAGAAAATGCGTAGCAAAATTTCAATGGGTATGGCGCTCGCAGTACTGCTGCTGATGATGTGTGCAGGAGTCGCAATGGCGCAGCAAACTTCAGGTCAGGCGTTGACCGCGCTTGATAAAACGGCGGCAGTGGAAAAATATTTCTATGGCACTGAGCAGTCGGGGGCTTTGACAGAACGGATCACGAAACTGGAGAAAGATGTTTACGGTACGGAAAGCAAAGATGCGCTTCTGAATAAAGTGGATCGCTTGTATGCTTATATGGCGAATAATACTCCGACCGAATCTTCTTTTATCATGAAACTGAACGCAGTCGAATGGGCGCTTACCCATGCGGTAACCGCGGAACCTGCAAAAGCCAGGCTGGACAATTTAGAACGGGTGCTGGTCGGCAACAGCAGTGTCGGTGATTTTGACAGCCGATTGACGAAGCTGGCAAAACTGTCTTTTGTGAACGGCCAGATCAATGCGCAGGCTACGCCGGTTATGAAAGATTCGCTGGTGAAGATTAAAATGATTTCTCCCTTGGACACCCGTACGTCAAAAGCTGGAGACATAGTGGTGTTTCAGGCGGCCGAAGATGTTCTGGCCGGCGATACGCTGATTATTGCAAAAGGGGCTTTAGGACACGGGACAGTTACGAAAGTCGAACGTTCCAAGAATTTTGGCCGGGATGCAAAATTGGAAGTTGCGTTCGACGCCATTACGGCTCTGGACGGAAGCCCTGTTGATACGTTGCTGGGAGAAAAAGCCAAGGAACAAACCCGTTCGATGGCGAAAGCCGCCGGAGCGTCGGTAGCCGGTATGTTCGTGCTTGGACCGATTGGCGTAGTGGGCGGTGCGTTTATCCACGGTGAAGAAGTGACAATGCCGGCAGGAACGGAATTGTATATACAAACCAAGTCAGACACGGAAGTTTACGGGATGCCAGTGAGTAAACAATAAATATCAAAACGGTGTACTCCATGGAAGCCAATCTGGGTTCCATGGAGTATTGTTTTTTTATGCGCGCATTTTGCGCATAAGGCAGGAAAACTGTGTCATACGAAGAATTGTATTCATTGGTGATTTTGTTAATGGAAAAGGGTAATTTGGAAATTTAAATAATAGGAGAAACATATGAAACGCTGGGAAAAAGGTTTTTGGAGTATTTTGACCATTGTTTTAGGAATAACAATGTATGTATCCGCAAGTGAGGCGGCGGCACCTGAAAAAAATAAAGCAGAAACAGCTCAATTGCCGATCGTCATTGAAGCGGAGAATATGCATTTTAATGATGCGACCGGTGCATTGTTTGCAGATGGCAATGTAATCATCACACAAGGGACTAGCAAGATTACAGCCAACCGTGTTGACGGCAATACCAAGCAGAGTGAGATTTGGATTGATGGTCAGGCGCACATGCTGCAGCCGAATGTTAACTTGGTCGGTGATAACGCGCGCTACAATTATCAGCAACGGACCGGAACCATGCAGAAGGCGTCCGGCACAATTGACAAACAGATTATCACTGCGGATACAATTGAGATGCTGCCGAAGGAAACGATTATCCATAACGGCACGGTGACCCGTTGCCCAGCTAAAGTGCCTGATTATCACGTAAGCGCTACTAAAGTGGAGATTTGGCCGGGCGAAAAAATGATTTTATATAATGCCAAATTTTGGATTAAAAATACGGTAATCTTTTCTCTGCCTAAATATCAAAAGGGGCTGGAAGAATCGAGTCAGTCCGAATTTCCATCAATCGGCTACAACAATAGGGATGGTATCTCTATACGGCAGCATGTTGAATATCCATTAAGCGATCGTGTCACATTATTTGCAGATCCTGCTTATTATGGAAACCAGGGATTTAAACCGAAGTATGGAATGATTGATCGGGAAAAAGAGTATTCCTTGCAGTTGCAAAACGGGTATTTTCGGGATTCCAATCATAATTGGATAAAAAAAGAAGAGGAATTTGCTTTTCACTTGAAACCGCAAAAAATCGGGTCAACTTCCCTTAGTTACACCTTGAATGCGCTGTCGGGGTTTTGGGATGGAAAAACATATACCGGCAATCAAGTACGAAGCTGGCATCAAGAATATCTTTTGTACATTTTGCATGAACCTATAAATATAAATTCAAACACAACTCTCAGTATGGGAACTGGATGGGAAACTGTAATGGATAGCTACAACCATTCAACACAAAGTGCTTTGAAAATGGATATCACATTAGGAAAAATTTGGAATTCCAAACTATTCTCTTATATCGGATACCACCATTTTGGCAATACAGAAACAGTGTTTGCTTACAATAAACCGGATATTCCGCAAGAAATCGATATTGGATTTGTATACAAAATTGATCGGCTTAATTCTGTTGGTGTGTCGCAAAGATACGATATTGAGAATCATCGAGTATACGATTTGGATTTTACGTGGTATCGGAACCTGCATTGCTGGGATATGATAATAATGTATCGTGAGAAGCGAAAAGAAATTGATGTGGACCTAGTGACCGTAAAATGGTAATATTGTAAGTTTATAGAAATCTTATCGGCGATTTGACTTAAATGGATATAAATAGTAAAATACAAGTTGCGGTGTGGTTTTTTGCTTGATTATTCAGTAGTTGATCTGGTTAAAGAAGAATGAATATGGGATAGGGGGACAAAAATGAAGGTAGTAATTCTAGCCGGCGGATTTGGCACTCGCATTAGTGAAGAATCCCACTTGAAACCAAAACCGATGGTAGAAATCGGCGGACGGCCGATCCTCTGGCATATCATGAAGATTTATTCACATTATGGATTTAATGACTTTATTGTTTGCCTTGGGTACAAAGGCTATTGTATCAAAGAATATTTTGCTCATTACTTTATGCACGAAGCGGATGTTACTTTTGATTTCAGAGTGTCCAATCAACAATTTTTCCATAACCACCGTGCTGAACCCTGGAAGGTTACGCTGGTTAATACAGGTTTGCACACTATGACCGGCGGACGGGTAAAACGTGTTAAAAACTATATTGGAAATGAACCGTTTATGCTTACCTATGGCGATGGCGTTGCGAATGTGGATATTCGCAGCTTGGTTGAATATCATCAGTCACACGGCAAACTGGCAACAGTCACTTCAGTACAGCCTTCGGGCCGTTTTGGATCTTTGGATTTGACAGAAGATAATGTTGTGCGTGGATTTCAGGAGAAGCCCAAAGGTGATGGTGGCTGGATCAATGCTGGTTTCTTTGTTTTACAGCCAGAATTTCTTGACTATATTGAAGATGATAACGACATTCTTGAACGTGCGCCCTTGGAAAACTTAGCAAAAAATAATGAGCTTGTTGCTTATAAGCACGAAGGCTTTTGGCAGCCCATGGACACAATGCGTGACAGGGAAAATTTAGAAAATATGTGGCAAAAAAATAAAGCGCCGTGGAAACTATGGGAGTAGGGCTGCGTAATGATTGATAAAAAATTTTGGTATGGGAAACGTGTTTTTCTTACAGGGCATACAGGCTTCAAAGGTTCTTGGTTATGTTTGTGGCTGAATTCACTGGGAGCGGAAATTACAGGGTATTCGCTGGCGCCCCCGACACAGCCAAGTTTGTTTGAAATGTGCAAAATTAATGAACTGACAGAAACGGTTACAGGCGATGTTCGCGATTTTTCTTTATTATGCGAAACGATGCAGCGGGCTAAACCAGAAATTGTTATTCACATGGCGGCACAGCCATTAGTAAGGGAATCTTATATCAATCCGGTAGAAACTTATGCAATTAATGTTATGGGTACAGTGCATCTGCTCGAGGCTGTCCGGCAAACGAACAGTGTCAAAGCGGTAGTAAATGTAACAACGGATAAGTGTTATGAAAACAAGGAGTGGGTTTGGGGTTACAGGGAAAACGAGCCAATGGGCGGATATGATCCATACTCAAACAGCAAAGCTTGTTCAGAGCTTGTGACTGCTGCCTACAGAAATTCGTTCTTCCTACCAGATGAATATTCAAAGCATGGAGTAGCTGTCGCTTCCGCAAGAGCCGGTAATGTTATCGGTGGCGGTGATTGGGCAGCGGATCGATTAATTCCTGATTGTATAAAAGCGCTCATGAATAATGAAAAAATTATCATTAGGAATCCGCTTTCGATCCGACCATGGCAACATGTTTTGGAGCCGCTGAGCGGATATTTAATTTTAGCCCAAAAATTGTATCACGATGGCAGCCGCTTTGCTGAGGGTTGGAATTTTGGGCCTGAGGACAGTGATGCTAAACCGGTGGAATGGATCGTAAAAAAAATGTGCGAATTATGGGGAACCCAAGCGGCTTATGAATTGGATCAAAGGCCGCAGCCCCATGAAGCTCATTTCCTGAAACTTGACTGCTCCAAAGCAAAAACCCTGTTGGATTGGCACCCTCACTGGAGTTTGGAACAAGCATTAGCGAATATTATTGCGTGGATGCATGCTTATCGGAACAATGAAGATATGCGGGAAGTTTGCCTGAACCAAATCCAACAATATGAAATGGATGAAGAGGTATCATGATGAGCAACGAAGAAAAATTAGAACAACAGTTAAGGCAGCAAGTATTTGAAGCTGCCATTCAACACTATGCTGTAAAACATCGGAAAAAGAGCGAATTCACACCTGGCGACAGAATTTCCTATGGCGGTCGTATTTTTGACGAAAAAGAAATTATTAATTTAATCGACTCGGCATTGGATTTCTGGTTGACGACCGGAAAGTATGCCGCCCAGTTTGAACACGATTTTGCCGAATTTTTAGGTGTAAAGCATTGTTCGTTGACAAACTCCGGTTCTTCTGCCAATTTATTGGCGTTCATGGCCTTGACTTCGCCGAAGCTTGGTGATCGCCGCATTCGCAAGGGAGATGAAGTCATCACAGTGGCTGCTGGTTTTCCCACAACAGTCGCACCGATCATTCAATACGGCGCCATTCCGGTATTTGTTGACGTAACCTTGCCAACTTACAATATTGATGTTGCCCGGTTGGAGGAAGCGCTGTCGGAAAAAACCAAAGCGGTCATGATTGCTCACACATTAGGCAACCCTTTTGATTTGCAATCCGTAAAGGATTTTTGCGACAAACACGGCCTTTGGCTCATAGAAGACAATTGCGATGCGTTAGGAACCCAATATTTGTATAACGGGGAATGGAAATATACCGGCATAATCGGTCATATCGGGACATCGAGTTTTTATCCGCCGCATCATATGACCATGGGAGAAGGCGGAGCCGTGTACACGAACGACGTTCAGCTCAAACGCCTGATTGAATCCTTTCGTGACTGGGGCCGTGACTGTTGGTGCCCGTCAGGCAAAGACAATACATGCCAACACCGCTTTACGCAGCAGTTTGGTGAACTTCCCGTGGGATATGATCATAAATACGTATATTCACACTTGGGTTATAACTTGAAAGTCACCGACATGCAGGCGGCGATTGGTTGCGCTCAATTGGCGAAACTTCCGTCGTTTATCGAAGCGCGACGAAAAAACTGGCAGACACTGCACGAGGGGTTGGCTGATTTTCAGGACGTTTTGCTTCTGCCCGAGCCGACGGCCAATTCAATTCCAAGCTGGTTTGGCTTTTTGATTACCGTAAAAGAGAACGCCAATTTTACCCGCGATGATATTGTTGCTCACCTAGAAAAAAATGGTATTCAAACTCGAATGCTATTTGCGGGGAATTTATTAAAGCATCCCTGCTTTGATGAAATGAGGGCAACCGGACAAGGCTACAGGGTGGTAGGCGACCTCGAGAACACGGATATTATTATGAACCGTACCTTCTGGATCGGGGTATATCCGGGGTTAAGTGAGAGTGATATTAAGTATATGTTAAATTGTATTGTTGAATTTTTGGGCCGACAATAATGCAATTATCGATTTAACTGCTGAAGGAGAAGTTTATATGCAGACATTAAAGCTACTCGACTGCACGCTTCGGGATGGTGGGTATATCAATGACTGGAATTTTGGTCATGATACAATGACAGGCATATTTGAACGTCTGGTCAGCTCGGGTGTTGATGTGATTGAAGTCGGATTTCTGGATGAACGAAGAAATTATGATATAAACCGCAGCATTATGCCTGATACTGCATCTGTTGAAACAATATATGGAAACATCGACAAGGGAAATGCAATAGTAGTAGGAATGATTGATTATGGCACATGCTCTATTGAACATGTGCAGCCATGCAAAGAGAGTTATCTTGATGGGATCCGAGTGATATTCAAAAAACATGTTATGCATGAAGCGATTGCTTTTTGCAAGCAGATAAAAGACCTCGGGTATGAGGTGTTTACTCAGGCAGTTTCAATAACAAGCTACAATGACGAGGAATTGCTTGAACTAATAGGACTTGTCAATAATTTATCTCCGTATGCCTTGTCAATGGTGGATACCTACGGTTTACTTCACCAAAATAATCTGAATCATATTTTTGATCTTATGGACGCAAATCTTAACCCCGAGATCGGTATAGGCTATCATGCGCATAATAACTTTCAAATGGGTTATGCAAATTGCATCGAGATGTTACATAAAAAGGTAGAACGCACTATTTTAGTTGATGCGAGTCTTTACGGCATGGGGAAGAGTGCCGGCAATGCTCCTATTGAGTTAGTTAGCGTATATATGAATGAAAATTTCGGCAAGAATTACGATGTCAATCAAATGTTGGAAGCCATAGAGATCAATATTATGGATATTTACCATAATATACCATGGGGTTATAACCTGTTCTACTATATCTCAGCTGCGAACAAGTGCCATCCGAACTATGTTTCTTATCTAATGAATAAACGAACACTGTCAATCAAATCAATCAATGAAATATTGAAGAATATTGATCCGGAAAAGAAATTACTCTACAGCAAGGAACATATCGAAGCATTGTATCTTCAATATCAACACACAGAACACGACGATGAAGAAGCTTTTGGAGCACTGAACGGAAATCTTAGTAGTAAGGAAGTATTGCTTATCGGTCCAGGAAATAGCGTTGTTGCGGATGAGGGTAAGATAAGCGAATATATAAGGACACATCAACCGATTGTTATTTCAATCAACTATATTCCCAATGCGTTTATGCCCCAATATCTATTCATAACAAACGCAAAGAGGTATGCTCAGATGGCAACAAAGCTGAGTGAAGCGAAAAACAGGGCGTTAAAAACAATTGCCACATCCAATGTAACCAAAACAAAGGGAAGTTTTTCATATGTGTTAAATTACAGCTCGCTGATTGACCCAGAAACGGAAATCCCTGACAATTCGCTTATTATGTTATTGAAAACTCTTGAAAAAGCAGGCGTTAAAAAGATAGGCCTTGTAGGGTTTGATGGATACTCAGAACATGAAATGAACTATTTCAATACAAACATGGAGTACAGCTTTGCTAAAGAGAAAGCACAGTATCTCAATAGTTACGTTAAGAGATTTCTGGATGGTTATAAATCCAGAATGAATGTTGAATTTGTAACGAAGTCTCATTATGAGGAATGAATGTATGAGAAAATACAATATGATGATTTTTGATGTTGATGGCACTCTGCTTGATACCAGTGAAGGAATAATAAGAGCTGTTAGATATACGGTAGAAAAATGCGGTTTTGCTGAACCGGAGGAAGCAGTGATGAAGACCTTTATTGGTCCTCCAATCAAAGAATCGTTTGCAAGAATTTATGGAGTTGATGGTAAGACTGCTGATGAATTGACAATGATTTTTCGAGACCGTTACAAGGATGTTGATTTGCTGAAGGCAAAACGTTATGATGGGATTTTAACAGTATTTGAAAGCCTTAAAAGTCTAGGCATACAATCTGCGATTGCAACGTATAAACGTCAGGATTATGCCGAAAAGATAGTGAGACACTTTGGGTTCGGTAGGTATACTAATATTATTTTTGGAGCAGACAATGAGAATAAGCTAAAGAAGAAGGATATTATTGAAAAATGTATTATAGAAAGTAGAATGGAAAATAATAGCCATTTTCTGATGATTGGAGATAGCGATAATGATGCACTCGGCGCCAGACAACTTGGTATCGATTTTCTCGGAGTGACATATGGCTTCGGATTTCGAACAAAAGAAGACATATATGCTCAAGGCGCAGTGAAGGCTGTTGATACGGCGTATGAAATTCTAGAATTTGCAGCGAAAGGTAAAGGACAATGAAAATTAAAATAGCGAACTATATAGCGGATTTTATGGCTGAGAATGGGATAAAACATGTTTTCACAGTAACCGGTGGTGGAGCAATGCATTTGAACGATGCATTCGGGCATAACCCGAAGTTACAGTGCATTTATAATCATCATGAACAGGCGTCGGCTATTGCAGCAGAAGCTTATACTAGGCTGACGGGTCAGCTTGCATTAACCTGTGTTACCAGTGGTCCAGGTGGTACAAATGCGATTACTGGCGTTCTGGGAGGATGGCTGGATTCTATTCCAATGTTTGTTGTCTCTGGGCAGGTAAAACGAGAAACAACGACATGGTCAACCGAAGTGCCGGTTCGCCAAATCGGCGATCAAGAATACAACATAGTTCCCGCAATATCCCATATGACCAAATATGCTCATATGATAACTGAACCAGTTGAAATACGGTATCATCTTGAAAAGGCTCTATACCTTGCACAGAATGGTCGAGGGGGTCCAGTGTGGCTTGATGTTCCGCTCGACGTCCAGGCGGCGCTTGTCGAAACGGAGGAACTTGTAGGCTTTTCACCCGATGAACTGCCAATTGAAAATCCAGTGTATGATAAGACCCTTTCTGGTAAAATACTCGAGAAAATTAAGCAAGCCAAACGCCCCGTCATTTTAGCTGGTTCAGGCATTCGTCTTGGTAGGGCACATGACGAGTTTATAGCGTTGATTGAAAAACTGCAAATTCCGGTTGTAACTGCGTGGAACGCTCACGATGCGCTTTGGGATGATCATCCATTGTTTTGTGGACGCCCAGGTACGGTTGGCACAAGGGGAGGAAATTTTGTCGTCGAGAACAGCGATCTTTTACTTGTGCTCGGGTGCAGACTTAATATAAGGCAAATAAGCTATAACTATAAAGATTTTGCTAAGAACGCTTATAAAATCATTGTGGACATTGATAAAAATGAGCTGAGAAAGCCGACAGTCAAGTCTAATTTGCCTGTATGGGCAAATGTGCGAGATGTAATGGTGGATCTTGCAGCATCTGATTATTCAACTGATGAAAAAGAACATAAGAAATGGCTTGACTGGTGTAGAAAAACTAATGAAAGATATCCTGCAGTATTGCAGCGTTACTATGAAAAGGATATTCCCATCAATCCTTACGTTTTTATGAAAGAGTTGTTTGAGCAACTTGAAGAAGGCGAAAATATTATAACTGGCAATGGCAGTGCTTGTGTTATTTCTTTTCAGACGGCAAAGATCAAAAAAAACCAACGACTGTTTACAAATTCCGGCTGCGCTTCCATGGGATATGGTTTCCCGGCAGCAATAGGCGGTTGCGTTGGAACAGATAACAAACGGGTTATATGTATTGACGGCGACGGAAGTTTTCAGATGAATATTCAAGAGCTGCAAACGGTCATATATAACAAACTTAATCTGAAAATAATCTATCTCAATAATAATGGATATCATTCAATCAAACAAACGCAAATGAATTTATTTAAACCTCCCCTAGTCGGTGTTAGTGATGGAAACGGAATTAGCTTTCCTGATATGGAAAAAATCTCTGGAGCGTACGGTATTCCGTATATCAAAATAGATTCGTTTACAGAAGCTGCAAAAAAAATAAAAAACATGCTAATGATTGATGGACCTGTGCTGTGTGAGGTTTTCATAGACCCAGAGCAGCAGTTTGAGCCAAAATTATCAGCAAAAGTTTTGCCTGATGGAACCATTACATCCCCGCCGATTGACGATATGTTCCCATTTCTTTCGAGGGAAGAATATGATTCCAATAAATTGAAAAATGAGCCAGGGGCATAAGAAAAGTGTTGATTGCAGAAAAAACATCGCTAAAGAGAGCCTCGCGAAAATATCAGCAGAAATTAGGGGTATAATTTTATGAAAAGAGCAGTGATTTCAGGCGCAACAGGCGCAATAGGAACAGCGCTTATTTCTAGACTCGTAAAAGAAAATGTGAATGTTCTCGTTTTATATCGTGGAGATTCTAAACGCATTTCAGGAATAAAGGATCATCCTCTTGTAAAAAAAAAGAGATGTAGCCTTGAAGAATTGGCTGATTTCAAGCTCGTTGAAGATGAAAAATATGATGTTTTTTATCATTTTGCATGGGATGGAACATTTAGCAATGCAAGAAACGATACATTCCTGCAAAATATGAATGTGAAGTATACGCTTGATGCGGTAAATCTAGCCAAGCAACTTGGCTGCCACACCTTTATCGGTGCTGGATCACAGGCTGAGTACGGACTGGTAGAAGGCAAACTGACGCCGAATACTCCGGCTTTTCCCGAAAATGGTTATGGTATTGCAAAGCTTTGTGCTGGACAGCTTAGTCGTATATTGTGCAATCAGATTGGAATGAGGCACATCTGGACACGCACTCTTAGTGTGTATGGACCAATGGACAATGAGTTTTCTTTGACGATGTCTACAATTATAAAACTCCTTAATGGTGAGCAAACGCATTTTACAAAAGGCGAACAAATATGGGATTTTCTCTACAGTGAAGATGCTGCAAACGCATTTTATTTACTTGGGAAAAAAGGAGTTAATGGGAAAACATATTGCATCGGGAGTGGCAATCCTTTGTTACTAAAAGATGCAATTTCAGAAATTATTAGCCTGATTAACCCCGATGCTTTAACTGGAATAGGTGATTTGCCTTATCCGCCGAAACAAGTAATGTACCTCTGTGCAGATATAAAAAGTCTTAGTGTGGACACTGGTTTTGTTCCGGTGGTATCATTTAAAGAAGGTATATGCAAAACTATAGATTGGTATAAGAAGAAAGATAGAAAAAATCTTCATCTTTAAATTTTGTGGGAGAAATACTTATGATGTTTGATTGCCTTCTAAAGCTGAGGGATATTCAGTTTATTAAATTTTTGTTTGTTGGGGTGATTAACACTGCTTTTGGCTATTCATTGTTTGCTTTGTTCATATACTTAGGGGTGCATTATTCTATTGCAGTTTTATTTTCCACGATTCTAGGCATTCTATTCAATTTTAAGACAACAGGAGTCATGGTATTCAATAGCCGAGATAACTCTTTAATAGGACGTTTTTTTTTAGTTTATACAATTTTGTATATTGTTAACATTGCGTTATTAACAATATTGGCTAACTTGAAATTTAACATGTATTTGGCAGGGGCATTGCTTTTATTGCCTTTGGCATTGATGTCGTTTGTGCTCAATAAGAAGTTTGTGTTTCGGAGGTAAGTGTGCATGAAACTCATTAGCATTGTAACTGCTTGCTATAATGAAGAGGAGAATGTGGAAGAATTATATAATCAGGTGAAACAGGTTTTTGCGGTGTTACCGGGTTATACTTATGAACATATTTTTATTGACAATTCTTCTCAGGACAAAACGGTGAGCATTTTGAAAGACCTTGCCCGTAAGGACAAAAATGTTAAAATTATTGTTAATACAAGGAACTTCGGTCATATTCGATCCCCTTACCATGGTTTGCTGCAGGCCCAGGGGGAAGCAGTAATTTCGTTGGTAGCAGATTTGCAAGATCCTCCTGCCATGATCGCAAATTTTCTTGAAAAATGGGAAGAAGGATACAAGGTGGTTATGGGAGTGAAATCCCAAAGCAAGGAATCAACCGCCATGTTTGCCATTCGGAAGGCTTATTATAATTTTATTGGCAAGGTATCAGAAATTAAGCTGGTGAAAAACTATACCGGATTTGGCCTGTATGATAAACGGGTTATTGAATTGTTATGCGAAATTGATGATCCTTATCCATATTTTCGCGGTCTCATTGCCGACTTAGGTTTTGAAAGCTGTAAGATAGAGTATGTGCAACCCGTCCGCAAACGGGGCATTACAAAAAATAACTTTTATACACTATACGATATGGCCATGCTCGGCATTACCAACCACTCAAAAGTACCGCTTCGCATGGCTGCTATGCTTGGCTTTTTTATGTCGGGAATTAGTTTATTGGTCGCAGTAGGGTATTTGATCGCAAAACTCATGTTTTGGGATCAATTTGTCTTGGGAACTGCACCAATTATCATAGGGTTATTTTTCTTTTCATCCGTGCAGTTGTTTTTTATTGGCATCATTGGAGAATATATCGGTTCGATCCATACGCAAGTGCAGAAACGACCGTTAGTAATCGAAAAGGAGCGAATCAATTTTACAAGTTCCCATCAACCGATAGAAATCGTTAAATACAAGGGTGCTGAGCTTGAGAACCATGAAAAGGAAACTGCCTTATGATTAGTAACTCCTGTTTCACCCGTATACACCTTTTTTATGCAGCATAGGCCTTATTGGAATAACTAAAGGTATTTCTGTAGTTGTAGGCCCATTATTACTAGGGAAACCAAATTTGATATTAAATGGATATCTTATGGAAGTGTTTTTTCATCCGGAAAAGCGTTATGAACTCTTGGCGTATTTAATGAGCGCCGCATTTTTGTTTGGGTATTATTTTCTTGGATATTTGTTTGCACATAAACTAAACAAAGCAGCAACTGATATTTTATAATATTATGGAACAATTTTAGGAGTGATTTGCTGGATTTTTATTGTGAGAGTGCCTTTTTACCCACTGTTGTTTCAAAAACTTAAACGTAAGTGTAAGTTTGAGAACGGTGACGGGGGAAGAACCTATCGCATTATACTAACAATTATTTTGTTGCAAGCATGCCTAGCGTTCTATCCGTATGTTTCCGGCGACTATAAGTTAATGAATGAGTATATGGATATTCCAGAAGAAACATATTTGCAAGAAAAAAACAACAATAGTAGACTTTATAAAAATTTACAAAAAACAGGAATAACAAAACCAGATCCTGGTCACACATCGTCTTCTAGGTCTTTCTAACCGATACGACCCAGAGAAGGATAATGGATACAATCCTCAGCCAGTATTAGCTGTAAAAGTTTCGCAGCCGGATCTTCTTAAAGATTTTGTTAATCTGCCACAGAATAAGTTGAAATATTATCATAATAATACAGAGGCACTTTGCAGCGTGGGACTAATTAGTCCCGAAGAGCGAGTATTACTTAATGGTATTATGCAAAGTGATACCGAGAAAATTGATGATTTTTTTGCAGCCAGCAACCTAGTCTCAAAAGCATTTGACAAAAAAATATATACCGAAGAAGAAAATGAATTTTTACAGAAGAACCGGTTTGAATTTCATTGGCAGATTCTGAACCTTTGGATTATTCATCATCATAACTTTATTTTAGGACCCATTAATGAATACGTTCTTGGTAAAGATTTTAATCATATTTTTATGCAATATGGTTGGTTAAATGTTATCTTTTTAAAGAACATGATGGAGTTTTTAGGTGGAATTAGTTATAACAACTATTTCATCAGTTTGTTTTCGTTTTATTTTATTTATTATACCTGTTTCGTTGGGACTGTCTTTATGATTTTTAGAAGGTTGGTTTATACGCTGATTGTTACGGCACTGGCCTTTGCAGCGTTCAATGCGATTGGGTTCCAATTTTTGTTTCTTGGACCAGGCATGAATCCGATCCGTCATCTATTTGACATTTTCGTGTTGTTATTGCTTTACCGGTATTGCGTTCAGGGACGCCGAAAAGATTTGTTAGTTAGCTCGATCTTGTGTTTTGCTGCTATATTAAATAATAGTCAGTTTGGTTTATTTCTTCTCATTGCATTGGTAGTTTCGTTAGCAACCAAATACTTAAAAGAAGGGTATAAATTATATTATCGAGAAACGCTGTTCCTTATAATGGTGGTAGCCATTGGATTAGGATTGTTTTTTAGTTTGTGATTTGGCTGTGGTAGGGTTATTTTTGCTGATTTATTCGCAAGAATTACTGGTTTACTATGTGTGGGGCGGGGTATTTGATCACTTTTTAGGGGTGGCATCTATTTATGCGTTAAAGGTGGTCTGTTGGTTAAAAATGGATATTGGCATGTTTTTTGCAAGAGAAAAATCCCCACTATTGCAAAACTTTTTCCCCAGCATGAGGGTGGGGAATTTTATCCACTCTGACGCATGAGCGAGTCGCGCATGCGGTTGCTCGGACCATCGTAAAGCA
>Ga0316604_10000229_pt1 | contig 80759 bp, 79 predicted proteins | sample OWC_soil_day20_C_FD_207650 | JGI IMG/M metagenome (GOLD analysis project Ga0316604, IMG submission 207650) | Wetland soil microbial communities from Old Woman Creek delta, Ohio, United States - OWC_soil_day20_CT | ecosystem: Environmental > Terrestrial > Soil > Wetlands | place: USA: Ohio... | reverse complement strand
CCGCTTTGGTCACGAGAACCGTCCCCTTGACCGCCTCCCCTCCCCTTGACCGTCTTCCTTTCCTTTATTCTTGGCTTCAGGCGAGTTTGGTTTCGGTTGACAAGAGCGGGACGATGGTGACGGGGCAGACGGCGGCGTTGACGACGCCGTAGCTTACGCTGCCCAAGACTCCGCCGAGGATGGGGTTCATGCCGCGGGACCCCATCACGATCATCCGGATGCTGCTGTTTTTCGCTTCCGTAATGATTTGCTGGCGGGCGTCGCCGATCCGCAGTTTCAGTTCATACTGGACACCGGAGGATTCCAGTTCCTTTTTCATGGGTTCGAGCGCTTCCTGGAAGAGCTGTTCCTGATATTCGCGCATCTCATCTTCGCTGAACAGCAGTTTCGTATGTACTGTGCGAAAGCCGGGTTGAACGTTCAATACGAGAAGTTTTTCATTCAGCGCTTTGGCCAATGTAACAGCTAAACGTAACGCTTCCATCGCGTTCTGTGAACCGTCAAACGGGACCAGCAATCCTGTTTTCATCGCTATTCCTCCAATAATTTACTATTCGATGCACGAGAGGCTTGCAAATGGTTGTAGAAAACTATCCTTATTTTGCTTGTTTCAACAGATTGATCTGCGCTTCCTGGTTTAGCTGCCGGAACGCTAGAATGTTAATAGATTCGCCCTGCGTGATCTGATTTTGTTCGATCCTATCGATCTGCATTTTCAGTTGGGCGATATCCTCTTTTGTGGCAAGATTAGCGATCATATCCCTGGTGGCAGTTGTATGCAGCAGGCCATCGTATTTAGCATCCAATTCTTCTGTCCGGTGCAGCAAGGCTTTGATTAATTCGGTATTTTCTTTTGTTTGGCCTTCCAGGCGATCCATGCGGCCTTCCAAACCGTCGAACCGGCCTTCCAGGCGATCCATGCGGCCTTCCAAACTGTCGAACCGGCCCTCCAGGCGATCCATGCGGCCTTCCAAACTGTCGAACCGGCCCTCCAGGCGATCCATGCGGCCTTCCAAACTGTCGAACCGACCCTCCAGGCGATCCATGCGGCCTTCCAAACCGTCGAACCGGCCTTCCATACCGTCAAAGCGCCCATTCAAGCTTTTTAGTTCCGAGAGTACGAGAGTTTGAAATTCTTCATTGGTCATTTTTTCATCTTCTTTCGGATTCTTGTTGTTCTTCGTTACCTCTATGGTAACAAATTTGGCCGCAAAATAACAGTGTGAAAATAGTTGATAAACCCCTTCCCGCGGAATGTATCTCAGTGAAAGGGGGTGAGACGATATGGCAGTAAGCAATGTACCGCAATCCAGCCGCTTCGTGGTGAAGGTCCAAACCGGACTCAACGCAGCAGGCAACCCAGTCTACCGCCAATGCAATTTCCGCAACCTGAAAGTTGACGCAGCAGAGGCAGATGTTTACGCTGCAGGACAAGGACTCGGCGGCCTGCAAACGTACCCGGTAGCAACCATTTCCCGGATCGACGAAGGGAACCTCATGAACCAGTAATCCCCGTAAGCCAGCTCTATTCCGGCTGACAGGAAACAGAAAGGAGGAAAACCCATGACCAAGACCCTTGAACTGGTCTTCCGCAATGCCACCGGCAAGGAAGTCACTCTCAGTTTGCTCGACCCGCGCGCCGATCTGACTCTGGCGCAAGCGGAGGTCGTGATGCAGGACATCATTACCAAGAACATTTTTTCAAGCACAGGCGGCGATTTGGTGCAGATCGTAGAAGCGCGCATCAACAGCCATGAAGTAACACCTCTGGCCTAAACCGCCGGATAAGGAGTCCGCTGATGGAACAAATGATGAACTATGCCGCTAATTACGGATTTCCGATGATCGTCGCCGCCTTCCTGCTGGTGCGGATCGAAACCCGGCTCACGGAGCTGACGGCGAGTATCAGCGATTTGACGAAAGTAATTACGGCAAAACTGTAAAGGGAACGGGCCTCTCGTGAATAGCGGGGGGCCTGTTTTCGTATTCCTACCCATAGCGTATATCGTGTTGACCTGCCATCCGGTCGACGCGATATACGCTATTTTTGTGCCGACTTACGGCTAGGTCGGCATAATTTACGCTGACCCAGCGCCAGGCCGACATTCGTGTTGTAGCACGGCACCGTGCTACAGTAGCCCTAGCGCGAATATTTGAGAAACCGGTTTCTCGCCTAAGGGTGAGAACAATGGAAACTTCAGTAAACCGCGACGAGCTGCATCAGCTTGTCGCATCAGCCCAGCAGGGCGACGACGCCGCCTTTGCGGAAATCTGCCGACGGTTTGAAGGCCTGGTAGTCAAGCAGGCTTTCCAGGCGCATCTGCGCTCCATCGGTGAAGATGCCAAAGCCGAAGGCTTGCTGGCGGTGGTGGAAGCGGTCCGGACTTATAATCCGGCCAGCAGCGTACCATTTGCCGGTTACGTCGAGAGCCGGGTCCGCTACCGGATGTGGAACTTATTCAAACGGGAACGGCGGCGCTGGCAGCGGGAAGTGTTGCTGGATGAAAGCCGACCGGAAGAAGAGGACGGGATCCGGACGGAAGTGGAGGTAGAGAATGGGCTGATGGCGGCAGCCGTCCGCAGAGCTATTGCGAACCTGCCGGACAAGCAGCGATTGGTTGTGACGGAGACGCTGCTCGGCGAAGCCAGTCTGGCCGATGTGGCCCGCGAACTGCGGGTCAGCGTGCAGGCGGCGCATAGCCTGCGGAAAAGGGCGATCATCCGCTTAAGAATGGAGATTGGTGGTTAAGAAATAGAAAGGAAAGAGTAGTGGGGGGAGGGTGGTCAAGGGGACGGCCACTCTCCTTTCTATCGGCATAGAAGAGACCATGATTATTTCCATAAGCGGAAGATTAGCGACAGCGTTGGAGCGTTGGATATAATCATGGTCTCAATGCGGTGCGGAACGGTCACGAGAACCGTCCCCGTGACAGCTTGGTCTCAATGCGGTGCGGAACGGTCATGAGAACCGTCCCCGTGACCGCCTCATCCGAAAAAAGATAATATTTTTTTTGAATCCAGCAGGAATATTTGTTGTACCCGGCGAAACATAGAAAACCGGAAGCACAATAGTTTTGACGCGGACAGGGATTTGCGAACGCAGTTTGTTGCGCAATCTCTGTTTTGTATTATTGGGCAGTCATACAATTTCATACTTTTTTGGCAAATCTATTGAAAGATAGAGACGCAAAGCTTTGGGTCTAACGGCACGAACCATGCCTATGATCGCCAAGCCGCATGTTTTTACTGATGTCAATGCTTTGCCAGGTTGAGAGCCTGGCTTTTATTGTGGGCGTTATTCATATTACGCTCAGAAAGGAGCAGCAACGTGTTTGATCTTCACACTCATATTTTGCCCGGCATCGATGACGGCGCAAAAGACATGGACACCGCGCTGACCATGCTGCGTATGGCAGCGGAACAGGGGACAACGGCTCTCGCCCTCACACCCCACTTCATTGAAGGCGATTGGCTGCCGGACTGGGAAGAGATTGTCGCCGGCTGCCAGCGGCTGCAGGCCGCGGCACAGGAACACAATATCCCCTTGCAATTGTATCCCGGGGCAGAAATTGCGATCCATTACGATAACCTCGATCGGCTGAAAGGCCCGGGGCCCTATTGCTTCAACGGCGGCAGCTACGCGCTGGTGGAACTGCCGGCCACCCATATTCCCTCGTTTATCGACGAATTTTTATTTGTGCTGCAGGCCCGCGGCATCAACCCGATCATTGCCCACGCCGAACGCCATCCGGAAATTGCCCGCAAGCCGGACATTTTGCTGGAATGGGTGCGCAAGGGGGTATTGGTGCAGATGAACGCTCCCAGCCTGACCGGCCGGATGGGCGAAAAAACGCAAGCTGCTGCCGAATTCCTATTAACGAACCATCTGGTTCATATCATAGGCTCCGATGGGCACGGCATCAATTTCCGCCGGCCGCAAATGAACCGGGCGGCGCGACGCATGATGGAATTAGTGGGTCATGAACAGACCCAGCGGATATTGACCACGAACCCGGCCGCCATTTTACAAGACCGCACGCTCGACGTTCCCATCCCGGAGCGGATCCAGACCTCGCGGGACGGTTTTTTGCGCCGGATGAAAGGCTATTTGTGGGGCTAAGCCGAGTGAAAAATTTTTATCGAACAAAGTCTTAAGAAATCCTTTGAAACGGACGATACGTTAAATACGATCATGGACTAGGAGACGATGCAAGAAATTGTGAAACGAACATAAACCAACAAAACCAGCAATAAAATAATCTGATAATTACCCAAATGAGGATTTTAATGGGTAAATCCCTTTACAAAGGGAACGGATGGCAATATAATGGTAGTATTCGAAATGAATTTTGTATACAGCAATACATGTTGTTTCGATGCCGGAGTGGTTGTTGCGGATGGCAGGAAGCCTGATAGTTGTTTGTGGGAAGTACTCGTATGTACCATGACCAATGGGAACGTTGCAAGTCACGTCTGTAGATTATTTTTAGCCGCTCCGTTAATGAGCGGTTTTTTTATTTTCCTTAGTGTTTACAGGGAATTCACCCTATATTTTGGAGGCTGTATTTCATGAACAAAAATGTTCTTATTATTATAGTTACCTTATTGATGATCCTGTGCATCGGCGGGGCCGCGCAGGCTCAATCCGCCCCAGTTCCGGCCATGCAGGCCACGAATCAGGCTGAGTCGGAATATGTTCTGGCGCCGGGAGATATTTTGAGTATCGAAGTCTGGGGGTTCGATGAGTTCAAACCCAAAGACACTGCCACCGCCGGGATCGCAGTGCGCCCCGACGGCAAGATCTCCTTTCCTCTGCTGGGGGAAATTTCGGCAAGCGGCAAGACGGTACAGGCTCTGACCGATACGATCACCCGGGGCGTGAGCGAATACATTCATAACCCGAAAGTAACGGTCAATATCCTCAAATTCCATACGACCCGGGTCTATGTGCTGGGCGAAGTCGTCCGACCGGGCATGTTTGAAATCGAGCGGCAGCACAATCTGCTCGATGCGATCGGCATCGCCGGCGGCCACACAAAGAACGCCGCCAAGAAAAATGTGTTCATTATCCGGCGGGGCCAAAGCATGGCACCGATCAAGGCCAACTATGACACTCTGTTGAAAAAAGGCGATTTAAGCCAGAACTATGTGTTGTCCGACGGCGATGTGGTGTATCTGACCGATAACGGACGGATCGACTTTGCCAAAGATATTCTGCCGCTGATTTCCGCCGCTTACTACTTAAATGATATCAGCAATAATTAACCGGTGGACATGAAACTGCAGTCGCGTAATTACAGATAACCGGAGGGAATTCAGTGGACGAAACAACAATCGACCTTAAAGATATACTCAAAGTGATCAAGAAGCGCCGCAAATTGATTGTAACCGTGTTTATGGTGTGCGTAGTTGCGGCGGCAATCATCAGCCTTCTCATCCCGCCCACCTACGAGGCGGAAACAAATTTGCGGGTGAAACAGCCGAAAAGCTTGGCCAATTCCATGCTGGGCGACCTGCCGGGCAGTCCGGTCAATGCGAAACAGTTAATGTCGACCTACGCCGAGATCTTAAAGAGCCGCACAGTCGTGCAGGAAGTGATTAACAAGACTCAGGCAGATAAGCCGAAACCGCCCAAATATGAAGGGTTTGTGACCCGGATTACAACCCAGCCGGTGAAAGATACAGAAATCCTCAAGGTGAAGGTCCAGGCCGGATCGCCGGAAGAAGCGCGCGATGTCGCTAATGTACTGATCCAAACCTTCAGCGACCGCATGACATTCTTGGTACGATCGGAACAAACGCTGGTGCGGGAGTTCATCGGCGAACGCCTGAAGGAATCAAAGAAAGAAGTCGACGTGGCGGAAGCCAAGCTGGAAGAATACAAGAAGAATGAAAAAATTGTCTCGCCGGATGATGAAATGAAAGCCTTAGTCGGCAAAATGTCAACGATTGACACGATGTCAGCGGAAAACCAAGTGAATATTGCCGCCGCTCAGGCCAGAGTCTACGGCGCCGACCAGCAATTGGACAAAGAAAAACCGGGCTTCATTGCCGACAGCCCGTTGATACAGAAGTATAAAGTGGATTTAGCCGAACAGGAAGTCGAACTGGTGACTCTGCAGCAGAACTATACCGGCAAGCATCCGAAGATCCTGGCGACACAGGCCGCCATTACCGAACTGCAGGGAAAACTGGCAACAGAAATTGCCCGGGTGATCAATGCGGAAGCGGCTTCCGCCAACCCGATCCACCAGGGGATCCTGCAAGCCAAGATCCAGTCAGAAGTCGAACTAGCCGCTTTCGGCGCCCGCCAGAGCGCAATCAGCCGGGTACTGCAGCAGAATGAGCAGATGCTGACGCAACTGCCGGCCAAAGAACGAGGCCTGGCCCGGGTGTTGCGCGATGCGACCGTGGCGCGGGAAATTTACGTCATGCTCGCTAAGCGGCATGAAGAGGCGCGGATCAATGAAGTGATGCAGCCGACCGATGTTCAGGTGATCGATGTGGCGATTGCTCCGGATTCACCGATCAAGCCGCGGAAAACCCTGAACGTTCTGATTGCCGCTGTTTTAGGCTTATTTGCCGGAACGGGCACCGCGTTTGCACTGGAATATATGAACCGGACGATCCGGACGGCGGAAGATGTCCAGCATTATTTGGATCTGCCGGTCTTGGGTTCGATCCCGGATTTTGAGAGTGAAAATAAAACCGATGAAGACGGTGTTGTCAATAAGTTGAAACGAGTATTCGTTGGCGGCAGCAATGACCGGCGCCATCACGACAGCTAAAGGAGAAGGAAACTATTATGTGCGCACAGCGTCGTTTAATTGTCCATGAACAGGCCAAGTCGCCGATTGCCGAAGCGTTCCGCACACTGCGGACGAACCTTCAGTTTTCGAAAGTCGATGGCGGCTTGCATACCATTTTGTTTACCAGCGCCGGGCCGGGGGAAGGAAAATCCACGGTCATTGCCAATACGGCCGTCGCGCTGGCCCAGAGCGGCAAACGGGTGATTTTGCTGGATTGCGATTTGCGGAAACCAACGCAGCACCGGATTTTTCATTTGGAACGCAAGGGCGTAACCAACAGCATTGTCGAAGATATTCCGATCACGGAATTGATCCAGGAAACGGAAATCGCCAATCTGCGGGTGGTAACGAGCGGGCCGATCCCGCCCAATCCTTCCGAATTACTAGGGTCTGCCCATATGCACGAGATTATGACTTCACTCCAACAAGAATGTGATTTGTTGATGATCGATGCCCCGCCGGCCGTGGCGGTTACGGATGCCTGCGTTCTGGCTTCGCAAGTGGATGGTGTAGTGATTGTTCTGGATTCGGATGTGGTTCGGCCGGATATGGCGCAGAAGACCAGGGACCTGATCCGCAAGGCCAACGGAACGATCCTCGGGGTTATACTGAACCGGGTTGAGATAGAGAAAGAACATTCCTATTACTACTATTACTATGGAAAAGAAGCAAAGAAACGGTAAGGAAAGCTGGGTGGTTTGCTGTGTGGCGTAAATTAATTGTAAGTATCTTATTTGTTACCGACATTTTAATTTTTGCTATAGTACCTTTCCTGTCCCTGTATTTACGACTGGAGAGCCATGTTCCCATGTCTCTTTATACCGGGTTGTTTCAAATTTTGCCCTGGATCATTGTGATCCATTTAGCTGTATTTTATTTGTTTGGCTTATACCATCGGATTTGGCGCTATGCGGGAATTAATGATTTGCTGGCGATTGTCGGAGCTGTAGTGGTAAGCGCTTTTTTTGCCACGATGACTGCTTACCAGATGGATATTCGTTTGCCGCGTACAGTATTTATTCTGAACTTATTCTTTACGTTAACGTTAGTCGGCGGAAGCCGGCTGACGGTCCGCATCAGCGGGTATTTACGGCGACGTCTTGTGAATGGACTGCCGCGAGTGCTGATTGTCGGCGCCGGGGATGCCGGGGCGATGATCGCGCGGGAGATCCAGCAGCGCTATCAGAACGAGAAACGATTGATTGGCTTTATCGATGATGATCCGTTCAAACATAACCGTTTTGTCATGGGCGTCTGTGTCTGGGGCGGCCGTTCGGATCTTCAGGCCATTGTGAAAGAAAAAAGGGTACAGGAGATTATTGTCGCCATTCCTTCCGCCGGTGCCGGTGTGTTGCGCAAGATTATCCAAGACTGCAATAAGACGAAATGCATCGTGAAAACGGTGCCCGGTATTTATGAGTTGTTGGATGGCAATGTGACCGTGCAGCAGTTGCGAAATATCGATTTGGAAGATTTATTGCAGCGCGATCCCGTGCAACTGGATTTGACGCAAATCTCGAGCTATTTAGGCGGCAGGCGGGTGTTAGTCACCGGAGCGGGCGGATCGATCGGTTCGGAATTGTGCCGCCAGATCGCCAAGATGAAGCCGGAAAAACTGATCCTGCTCGGGAAAGGCGAAAACAGCATTTATGAAATCCATAGCGAGTTAAAAGAAAAATTTCCGAAGCTCACCATGGAAGCGGTAATTGCCGATGTCCGGGATAAAGGCCGCATTGAGACGATATTCGACAAACAACGCCCGCAGGTTGTGTTTCATGCGGCAGCCCATAAGCATGTACCGCTGATGGAGAGCCAGCCGGCAGAAGCGGTGCGCAACAATATTTTTGGTACCGGGTCTGTGGCTCATGCGGCTGATGCTTTCGGAGTAGAAGTCTTTATCATGATTTCCACGGATAAGGCGGTCAATCCGACCAGCGTGATGGGGACGACCAAACGGGTGGCGGAACTGTGCATCCAGAATTTGAATATGCAGAGCAAGACGCGCTTCGCTGCCGTCCGTTTTGGCAACGTGCTCGGCAGCCGGGGCAGTGTGGTGCCGTTGTTCAAAAAACAGATTGCCAAGGGCGGGCCGATTACAGTTACGCATCCGGATATGAAGCGTTACTTCATGACGATTCCGGAAGCCTCGCAGTTGGTATTGCAAGCGGGTTCCATGGCCCAGGGCGGAGAAGTCTTCGTACTGGATATGGGCGAGCCGATTAATATTGCGGACATGGCTAAGGATTTGATTACCCTGTCTGGTTTGGAGCCGGGTAAGGATATTGAAATTAAGTTTACAGGCTTGCGACCGGGGGAGAAATTGTTCGAAGAATTGTTGACGGCAGAAGAGGGTACAACATCGACAAAACATGCGAAGATTTTTACGGCAAATATTAAGAGAATGAATGAAGCAGCACTCTCACAAGGGCTAGAAACACTGCGATTTACGAACGATGATGAAATCATTCTCGAAAACTTAAAGAATTTGGTGCCAACGTACAAAAGCGAACAAGGTACTCCGAAAAATAACAATCTAAAAGCGATGGTTGATGAAGAGAAATCTATGCTTCGACACCAGAAAAATTATGAAGTCGCATTTAGTTCACAATAGCGGTTATAATGGGTAGCTTTCAGATATACTTTGATAAGTAATATAGGCTGAGATGATAAAAGTGTTTTCGCTACAAGAACGCATTGGAAAAGAATAAAAAATTGAGTTAAGGACTAGTATGAAAAAAATTTTAATAATTGGTAAAAATAGCTATATAGGTACAAATTTTGAAAAATATATTAACCAATATGGAAAGAATGAATATAGCATTAACAAAATATCTGTGCGTGATGAAAAATGGAAGAAAATGAATTTTGGAAGTTTTGATGTTATTTTGCATTTAGCCGCTATTGTTCACCAAACACAACAGAAATATAATTATGGCTTATTTGAAAAAATTAATCATTTATTACCAGTTGAAATTGCAAAGAAAGCAAAATCTGATGGGGTAAAGCAGTTTATATTTCTTAGTACTATGGGGGTTTATGGGAAGGAAGATAGAGTTATTAGTGCTGGGATTAAACCAGATCCCCAGACTCTGTATGCAAAAAGCAAGTTCAATGCTGAATTAGATTTAAATATGATTGCAGATGAAAAATTCATCATTTCGATAGTTAGACCTCCAATGGTGTATGGAGAAAAATGCAAAGGAAATTACAATAAATTATCAATGTTTTCAAAGATGGTCCCTTTTTTTCCCAATATAAACAATAAGCGAAGCATGATTTTTATTGACAATTTATCTAGCTTTTTAAAATATATAATTGATAATCCCGCTAAAAGAGTATTTTTCCCGCAAAATTCGGAATATGTAAATACTTTTGATTTAGTAAAAAATATTAGATATTTACAAAATATGAAAATTATAGAATTAAAAGGATTTAACAACTGTATCGAATTTTTAGCAAAAAGATTTGATTTGTTTGCGAAAGTTTTTGGATCATATTATTATGATGATTCCTTAGAATATGTTGATAAAAGAATTTACAATATTGTAAATTTTGAAGAATCGGTTAAGTTGACTGAATTTAAAATAAAATGAAAGTGATGACAATATGGCTATTAATATTACTTTTTTGGCGGGCTATTATGAACCTGATATATCAGCGGACACACATTTAAATTCATCATTGTGTAATGGATTATCCAAAAAGGGATATAATGTAAATGTTGTTGCGCCGTTTCCTAGTCGTGGTATAAGTAATGCTATGCGGGTAAAGTATTCTGGAGTTAATGAGGAAATTAATGAATATGGAGTGAATATATTAAGGATTGGAAAATCTACATACAAGCAAAATATCGTATTGCGTGGAATTGATTTTATTAGAAAGACTATTTTAATGTACAAATCTGCCAAGAAAATTGATACAGATTACTATATTATTATGAGTACTCCACCTTTTTTAGGGCTTATAAGTAGTTTTTTGCCTAAGAACGCTGTAAAAATATATAGATTACAAGATATATTTCCAGACAGTTTGATAAATGCAGGTATTATTAAAAATAGGGGTTTCATTTTTAAGTTTTTAAAGTATTTAGAGCAGCGTATTTATTACGGGAATGATTTAATCATCACAGTATCACACGAAATTAAGCGGCAATTAATAGCGCGCGGTGTTAGTTCATCAAAAATAAAAGTTGTTTATAATTGGATTGACGAAGAAAAGTGTGTGCCAATAAAAAAAGAGGAAAATTATTTATACGATGAATTTAAGTTAGATAGAGAAAAATTTAATGTTGTATATGCTGGAAACATAGGCCATTTGCAAAATATTGAAACAATTGTAAAGACAGCAGAGTATCTTAAGCATAGAAAAGATATCATGTTTATTATTATTGGCGATGGAGTGCTTAAACAAAAAATACAGGATAGTATCGAGAATAAATCATTAAAAAATATTCGTTTATTTTCAATGCAACCTTTGGAAAGAGTTCCTTATGTTTATAGCTTAGGAGACGTTGGACTAGTAAGTTTGAAAGAAGGAGTTTCGAAAAGTGCGTTGCCATCTAAAACATGGTCTATTATGTCGGCTGGTCGACCTGTAATTTGTGAGATTGATGCTAATTCCGAATTAAATGATATTTTGATAGAAAATAGATGCGGAATTTGTATTGAACCGGGGGATTATGTTAGCATGGCAAAAGCAATAATGAAATTTTTGGATTCTCCAAATTTATTATATGAAATGAGTGCAAATGCGAGACAATTTATTGTTGAACATGTTAGCGAAAAATACGGAATCAGTCAATTTGTAGAAAGTATGATTGGGTGTTCCGCACGGAAGGGAGAGACTGATCAAAATGTTTAAAAATAAAACATTGTTGATTACGGGAGGAACTGGAAGTTTTGGAAATGCTGTACTTGATCGTTTTTTAGACACAGACATCGGTGAGATCCGCATATTTTCGCGAGATGAAAAAAAACAGGATGATATGCGTCGAGTGTATAAGAATGAAAAAATAAAATTTTATATCGGCGATGTACGTGAAATTGCTAGCATAAGAAATGCGATGCATGGGGTGGATTATCTATTTCATGCTGCGGCGCTAAAACAGGTTCCGTCCTGTGAGTTTTTCCCATTGGAAGCAGTTAGAACAAATGTTCTTGGCACTGAAAATGTGTTAACGGCTGCGATTGAATACGGAGTAAAAAAATGTATTTGCCTTTCTACCGATAAAGCAGCTTATCCCATTAATGCGATGGGGATTTCCAAGGCAATGATGGAAAAAATAGTTATTGCAAAATCCAGGACGGTTTCATCAGAAAAAACAACAATTAGCGTTACCCGTTATGGGAATGTTATGGCGTCCCGTGGCTCTGTTATCCCCTTATTTATTCAACAAATTCGAACAGGAGATCCAATGACTGTAACGGATCCTAATATGACACGATATTTAATGAGTCTGGAAGAGGCTGTTGAGTTAGTTGTGTATGCTTTTCAACATGCAGAATCAGGTGATATTATTGTGCAAAAATCGCCGGCAAGTACAATTGGCGATTTAGCCGAAGCCATGCGGATATTATTTGATCGTGGGCATGAAATCAAAATCATCGGGACTCGCCATGGGGAAAAGGTTTATGAGACGTTGTTAACCAAGGAAGAGTTTTTTAAATCACAGGATATGGGTAACTATTACCGGGTTCCGGCAGACAATCGCGACTTGAATTATGATAAGTATTTCATTCAAGGCAATGAAAAGTTATCGACAATGCAAGAGTATAATTCCGATAATACGTATCGATTAAGTGTTGAAGAGATAAAAGAAAAGCTTTTGTCGCTTAAGTATATTAGAGAGGAATTAGGTTCATGAAGGGTACAAGAAGAAAATTCTTGGTATTAGGTTCTACGGGAATGGCTGGGCACACGATTTCGTTGTATTTGTCTGAGCAGGGTCACGAAGTAACCGCATTTTCGACGAAACCATTTCCGTATTGTAAAAATCTTATCGGCGATGCAATGGATAGAGGTTGCATGACTTCTATATTACAGGAAGATGTCTATGATGTGGTTATCAATTGCATCGGCGTTTTAAATCAAGACTGTGATCATGAACCATCTAGGGCAGTATATTTAAACAGCTATTTTCCACATTTTCTTGCAGATACGCTAAAAAAGCGCAGCACGAAATTGATTCATATGAGCACGGATTGTGTTTTTTCGGGACGATCAGGTTCTTACAACGAAAATAGTTTTCGGGATGGCGAAACTTTTTATGACAGGACAAAGGCGTTAGGAGAAATCGACGACCAAAAAAATTTAACGTTTCGTAATTCTATTATCGGGCCTGACCTGAAAGAAAATGGGATCGGTTTGCTGAACTGGTTTATGAAACAGCAGGGTTCGATTAATGGTTATTCCAAGGCAATATGGACAGGAGTTACGACGTTAACGCTGGCGAAAGCGCTGGAAAGGGCTGCTAACGAAAACTTAACGGGCATATATCAACTCGTGAATAATGAAAGCATCAGCAAATTTGATTTGCTTGGTCTTTTTAATAAACATATGAAAGAGAATAAAGTGAGAATACTTCCAAGTGAAGAAGTGATTGTTAATAAATCTTTGGTGAACAATAGAAACGATTTTTCATTCCAAGTCCCAAGCTATGAGCAGATGGTACTGGAAATGAAGGAATGGGTTTTTCGTCATCAAGAATTATATCCTCATTATTTTCGCTGACATAAGGAGAAGAAAAATGTTGTGTAAATTAAAATTAATGACGATAGTAGGAACGCGTCCTGAAATTATAAAATTGTCTGAGATCATTAAGAAAAGTGATACATATTTTGAACATATCTTAGTGCACACTGGACAGAACTATGATTACACGTTAAATGAAGTGTTTTTCGAGGAACTCGGACTCAGAGCGCCGGATTATTATCTTGGTGTTGTAGGCAAAAATCTTGGGCAAACTATGGGCAATGTTATTGCGAAATCGTATGAACTTATGGATGCGGTAAAGCCGGATGCGCTTCTCGTCCTGGGAGATACGAATTCTTGTCTTAGTGTGATATCCGCAAAACGACTCAAAATTCCGATTTTCCACATGGAAGCGGGGAACCGCTGTTTTGACGAGAATTTACCGGAAGAAATTAATCGCAGAATTGTGGACCATACTAGTGATGTTAATTTGTGTTATACAGAGCATGCAAGAAGATATTTAAATTATGAAGGCGTTGCCAAAGAAAGAACTTATGTTGTCGGATCACCTATGGCAGAAGTTTTATCTGCCAATATAGAGAAGATCACCAATAGCAAAGTTTTGGATACTTTGCAGCTTGAAAAGGGAAACTATATTTTGTTATCTGCTCATCGGGAAGAAAATATTGATGACGAAGACAATTTTATGGCGTTGATGACTGCTATCAATGCAATGGCTGAACAGTATAATATGCCCATTATTTATAGCACCCATCCAAGAAGCAAGAAGTTTATTGAACAACGTGGCTTCAAATTTCATCCACATGTGCGTAGTTTACAACCATTCGGTTTTTCAGATTATAATCAATTGCAATTAAATGCTTTCTGTGTCGTATCCGATAGCGGTACGATTGCCGAAGAGGCATCGTATTTCAAATATCCGGCTGTATCAATTAGAACAAGTACAGAACGTCCAGAAGCTTTGGATAAAGGTAATATGATAATTGGCAGCATTACAACGGAACAAGTGCTTCAGGCGGTTGCAATGGCGGTTGCAATGAACGCTAACGGTGATGCAGGTATTGATGTGCCCAATTATACAGATAACAATGTCAGCGTCAAGGTAGTAAAGATCATTCAGAGTTATACAGGAATCGTTAATAAGATGGTATGGAGAAAGTTATGAACATAATGGTTTTTGATGTTCCGGCCGAAAGTGGCGGAGCGTTAACCATACTGAATGAATATTACAATAATGCGGTAAGAGACAATGATCGTAATAAAAAATGGTATTTTGTGGTTAGTCTTGCAAACCTTGCAGAGACGGAAAATGTAAAAATATTACGGTTTCCATGGATCAAAAAGAGTTGGCTTCATCGTTTGTTTTTTGATACATTTATTGCTCCGAGAATTGTTCATAAGTATGAAACGGATAAAATTTTATCATTACAAAATGTCATTATTTCAAATGTGAATAAGCACCAAACGTTATATCTTCATAACTCATTGCCGTTTATCAATAAACGGTTTGGGTTACTTGAAAGCCCCTTGTTTTGGATATATCAAAATCTTATAGGAAAAAAAATTATTGAATCTGTGAGGAAAGCTGATCAAGTGATTGTTCAAACTCAATGGATGAAACATGCATGTGTTGAACGAGCAATGATTCCATCGGAAAAAGTAACAGTTATTCCACCTACGGTGAATATTGAAATAAGACGATATTTTCAACCAAATGAAGAGCATTTCCGTACATTCTTTTATCCGGCAAGTGGATTTAAATATAAAAATCATTCGATCATTGTGGAGGCAGCGTTATTGCTGAAAAAGCAAGGAATAAATAATTATAAAATTATATTTACGTTGTTGCCGCAGGAAAACAAATATATTGCGAAATTGTATGAACAATGTAGAAAAAATGATTTGCCAGTAGAATTTATTGGAACGATTAGTAGACAACAAGTATTTGATTATTATCACCGATCAATCCTGCTTTTTCCTTCATACATAGAAACATTTGGATTGCCAATGCTAGAGGCTAAGTTGCATCACACGCCAGTAATTGCATCTGATATGTCTTTTTCGCATGAAATTTTAGATGGATACGAAAGGGTATTCTTTTTTTGTCCTGATAATCCAATATTATTGGCAGATCACATGAGGAGAAAGATAAATGACCATTAATTCTGGATATGGGAGAATGTGCTTTTCAAAAAGCACGATTGTTAATATATTTATTACACTATTTGTCTTAGTAGTAGTGTTATTTATTTCGACTTATTTAGATAACTATTCTGTAAATAATCTTGAATTTATTTCCATAGTGGCAGTTGTAGTATATGTTTGGATAGTAATATCCTTTTTTTTTAAAAAAAGAGAGGTTAATTTTTATTTAATTTTCATAATCATGTCGTTCTTTTTCTTTTTTGGACAACATTTAATTTTGCTTTGTAATATAGACTTTAATGATATATCTCGAAGTATTTTGGGTAATCGATTGCCGATAAATTTTCTAAACAAAACAGGAATTTTTATTATAGAAGCAATGTTGCTTCTTCATTTAGGATATTTGTTATCATTTAGAAATGTACTTAATAAAAATAGAGTTGAAACTTTTTGCGTCGATGATAAGTACCAAGAAGGCCTCAAAAAAATAGGTCTCATCATGTTCCTAATTTCTATAGTACCAACAATTATAATATTGATAAATAATATGATGACAACAGTTTCTTTTGGATACGGTGAATTGTTTCAAACGGAATATTACACGCGCGGCGGGTTTGATAATATTATCAAATTTTTATCTTTGTACACAGTGCCATCTCTTTATATGTTGCTTATATCATATAAAGGATCAAATAAAGTCAAATATATTGTATTAGCATTTTGTTTGTATATTGTTTTATATTTGATGAGCGGAAGCAGGTTGTCCGCTGTTTTAATCCTTTCAACGTTAATCTTAATTAAACATTTATGGTTTAATCCGATAACAAAGAAGAAATCAATATCTTATGGTTTTTTAGGGTTTTTCTTGTTAATATTATTAAGTTTGATATCATCAATTAGAAATTCACTTTATCTCGCGTCGGATCCCTTTAACCTAATCGTTGAAGCTTTTAATAATATTTGGACCGCCAATCCTTTTTTTGTTGCTATTGAAGAAGCTGGGTTTACTTTTTTAGCAACGGCATGTGTAGTTACATATTGTCCCTCTGATGAACCCTATAATTACGGCATATCTTATCTAAATGGCTTATTTGCTTTATTCCCCAATTTGTTCTGGGATATTCATCCAGCTTCAACTAATACTGACATAATTTTCAAAGGATATCTTACATCATATGGAGGCATAGGATCTTCTTTTATTGCAGAAGCATATTATAATTTTGGAGAATTCTCACTCCTTATTATGCCTATATTCGGGTGGTTGTTGGGCTATTTGTGTCATCAAACAAAAATTGCCGTCAAATTTCATTCATCAATGCTGTTTTATATTTGTATGTATACATCATCTTTTGTGTTGTTTTATGTGAGAAGTGATACAATTTCTTTTTTTAGAAATTTTGTTTATTTTGCTATAGTACCATGTTTTTTTGCGAAAATTCTTACATCAAAAAATAAAAAAATTCCATTAAATAAAAGAGATATTAGAAAGAGTACAATATGATTTGAAGGGATAATATATGTTACATATCGTTTTTTTGGTTGGCTCGTATTATCCATATTTCTCTGCTGTAGGGACATGTTGTTTTAATGTTGCAGAGGAAATGGCGAAAAATAATAAAGTGACAGTCATTTGTATGCAATCCCGTTTTGGACAAGAGAAAAAGGAAAAATTTCAAGGGCAGACTATTCTAAGAGTGTCGCATGAATGGTGGGATGTTCGCTTAAAATTAGACCAGAATGTGAATATGAGCCGGGGCATTACAAAAAAATGGAATTATTTGGCCTTGCAGATTATACGAGTTAAACAATATTTGCAAATTATTTGTTCTCGAACAAGTCTTAACAAGGCGTGGATTAAATCATATCAAGAAACTTTGGAAAGCATAGAAGACCCAATTGATGTGATAATTCCGTTTTGTTTTCCCATGGAAGCGGTTGTTGCAGCAATGGAATATAAGAAAAAGCATAAACAAGTGCAATTAATACCGTACTTATTTGATCCGTTTGTTGAAAGTCATACTTTACATAGAACAAAATGGAATAAATATTTGAAACAAAAAAATAATACATCCATAGAAAAAAAAATGCTTGATCTATCACTAAGTGTTTTTAGTGTAAATCAGTTACATAAGCATTTTGAAAATTATGGAAAATTATCTAAAAAAATTGTTTTTACAGAACACCCATTGTTAAAGAATTTTGCATACAAACTTAATTCAAATTCAGGTTGTACCGAAACACTTTGCTTTACATATACTGGGGTATTTGATAAATCTATTCGTAATCCAGAATACTTATTAAGGTTTATGTTGAACGTATTGCCAAAGGTGAATGGAAAAATTCACTTGTATACGTACGGAAATTGCGGGAGTGTAATTGGGAAATTTTGCACTGAATCGGAAGGACATATTATCGACCACGGCTGTGTTGCAAAAGATGAAGCAATATGTGCTATCGTCAGTAGCGATTTCTTAATCTGTGTAGGAAATATTGATAATCTTCAAGTTCCAAGCAAAATTTTTGAATATATGTCTGCCGGGAAACCGATAGTTCATTTTTATACAGTTGATGATGATGCGAATGTGAAAATTCTTACTGATTATCCACTTAGCCTGTGTTTGAAACAAGATAACAAATTGCTTGGAGAAAATATTGAGAAATTTATTGCATTTTGCGAGCTTAATAAAGGAAGAATATTAGATTTCCGAGAAGTTGAACAAAAATTTAACTACGCGAACCCGCGTTTTATAGCAGAACAAATGATGTGTGCCATAAAAAAGGGAAAATATGATAAAAAAGGGAACAAATGATACGTGAAAAATGAGAACATATATAGATTAGGCGTAAAAAATATGTTGTACTCGATAATGGCGCAGGGCCTGTTTTTTATTTTGAGTATTGTAACAGGTTTTTTACTTCCCAAAGCAATGGGGGTTATCCAATACGGTTATTGGCAGGTGTACATATTTTATAATGGATACATTATGTTATTTGCTTTTGGCTTCAATGACGGCTTATATCTTCGTTATGGGAATCTAAATTATGAGCAATTACCGTTTGAAAAATTGCGCAGTGCGATGCGTATCTTTATACTTGTATGTGTGATATTAGCGTGTATTTTGTTTGGACTGTCCTTTTTGGAATTTGACTCCAATAAGGTATTTGCATTTTGTGCAGTTAGTGTTAATTTATTAATATTGGGTATTAATGGAACTTTGCTAACGATTTTACAGTTTACCAACCGCATAAAGCTAAATAGCATATTGATAATCGCAAATAAATTTTTATTTGTAATATTTGTTATTCCTTTATTGCTTGTTGATTGGGTAAATTTTAAAATTATTATTATGGCAGACATTGTAACCAAGCTGATTTTGTTAGGCGTAATTATCTATAAATTAAAAGAACTCTTTTTGGGCGATACCGAAAATAATGTTCTTGGTGCTGAAGAATACTGGAAAGATGTGGTTATAGGCAGTAAACTTATGATGGCTAACATTGTAAGTTTATTGTTAATTGGAATTGGTAGGTTTATGGTAGAGAGGTTTATGCCATTAGAAAGTTATAGCTTATACTCGTTTGCAACCACAGTTATTACCTTTGCTCTTCTATTTATTACGGCATCTAGTGTTGCTATGTATCCGTTTTTGAAACGAGTACCAGTCGACAAATTGCCGACATTTTATGGAGATATAAACACGTTGCTTTGTGTGGGTTCTTTTTTTCTGTTGGCAGGTTATTATCCGCTCTATTATTTGATTCAATATTACTTTACCGATTTTGTTGGTATTTTCGAATACTTTTATCTGTTGTTCATCATCATTGTTTCTCAGGGGAAAATGCAGTTTTTGATAAATACTTATTATAAAGTCCTTAGAGAAGAAAAAGCCATGCTTACAGCAAATATAACAGGAGCAATTGTGGCATTAATACTGATAATTCCTTCTTTTTATTATACTCATTCAATCTTTGCCATTGTATCTGGAACCACTATTGCCTTAATCTGGCGATGTTATGCTTCAGAGATTTTTTTGAAGAAAATAATGGGGATTAAAGATTACCGCAATATAGCAATCGAATTGGGCATAATGGTTTTTTTTGCACTTTGTGTAATGGTAGTGCAAATTCCATGGGGATTTTTTGGATATTTATTTATAGTATGTTTATATGGAATTGGAAATCGCTATGTGCTTTGGAAATATTTTTCTGCACTTATTAAATTTACAACTGAACGATAACTGGAAGAACAATGGTATTTTGCACATTTATACTGTTACATGGTGATAAGAATCGTCTCTTTCACGGGTATATCTGCCTCTCATTTATTAATATAATAACGGTAAGGATGATTTTGTATGAAAGAATTGTGTCAAAAAGAATTAAAAAAAGTGCAGCTCGATATATTACAAGCAGTGCATGAGTTTTGTGCTAAAAATAAAATAGGGTATTATTTGACTTATGGCACATTAATCGGTGCTATTCGGCATAATGGTTACATTCCATGGGATGATGACATTGATATCTGCATGGCACGGCCTGATTATGAAAAATTTTTAAGATTTTTTGGGGATGGAAGATATGAAGTGGTTTCATTTGATAAAGATCAACGCTTTTTGTTTTCATTTGCTAAAGTTATAGATAATAACACTGTTTTGATTGAAGAAAGTGGTATCAATTACAAAATGGGAATAAATATTGACATATTCCCCATTGATGGGATTGATGACGATACAGCATTACTTAAATGGCAAATTTTGCTTCATAAGTTAGTTGATTTTAAGGTGGTTCGCTTAAGTCTTTCAAGAAGTTTGTTTAAAAATCTGGTTTTATTAGCGGGCAAAATGTTACTATGTGTTATTCCTTTATCAGTACTGATTAGATCTATGACGAAGAATGCAATTAAGCATGATTATGATTCTGCAAAAAAGGTTTGTTGTGTTGCATTCGGCAGCAAATATAATCAACCGATAGATAAGACGATCTTTGAAAAAGGGGTTTTATGGCAGTTTGAAAGTAAGCAATTTTATGTTCCTGCGGGGTATGATCAATATCTAAAAAGCGTTTTTGGAGATTACATGAAGTTACCGCCGATAGAGAAAAGAGTAACGCATCATAAATTTAGAGCGTACTACAAATAATTTTTAATATTTTAATAAATAGGGAGGCCTACTTGTGCAAGCAATAATTTTAGCGGCAGGGATGGGGAAACGGCTTAAAGATTTAACGGCAAATAACACTAAGTGTATGGTTAAAGTCAATGGGGTAACTTTAATTGAAAGGATGCTGGCCCAATTAGATCAGTATGGCTTAAATCAAGTGATTATTGTCATCGGATATGAGGGACAAAAGCTCGTTGATTACATTACAACATTAAATATTAAAACTCCAATTGTGTATGTCAATAATCCGATTTATGATAAAACGAATAATATTTACTCTTTGGCGTTAGCGAAGGACTATATGGTAAAGGATGATACGCTTCTTTTGGAATCTGATCTCATTTTTGAAGATAGCGTATTAAAATCTCTCATCGATGACCCACGTGGTACCCTGGCTTTGGTCGATAAATATGAGGCGTGGATGGATGGTACGGTAATCAAAATTGGCGATGACGACTCAATCCAAGCGTTCATACCTGGAAAAAGATTTGAATTTGATGATATTCCCAATTACTACAAAACAGTTAATGTTTATAAATTTAGCCGTCAGTTTTCCGAAACACATTATGTACCATTTTTAGATGCATACTCAAAAGCATTAGGAAATAATGAATATTATGAACAAGTATTACGTGTTATTACCATGTTGGATGATCCTGAAATTAAAGCTAAGCGTTTGGAAGGGCAGTTATGGTATGAAATAGACGATGTTCAGGATTTGGATATTGCATCTTCGATGTTTACACCTGATCCTGCAGAGAAAGTTTCGTTAATCCAGAAACGTTATGGTGGCTATTGGAGGTACCCGAAATTAGTAGATTTTTGTTATTTGGTTAATCCTTATTATCCATCGCAAAAACTTATTAACGAAATGCAAGTTAATTTTGAAAAACTACTGAGGCAATATCCTTCTGGAATGGAAGTGAATTCTTTGTTAGCCGCAAAGAATTTTGGAGTACCCAAAGAACATATTTTAGTGGGAAATGGCGCAGCTGAATTAATCAAGGCTTTAATGGAAAAAATGGAGGGTAATATTGGTTTTATCCGACCTACATTTGAAGAGTATCCTAATAGATATAGTGAAGGCAAAAGTGTAATTTTTACTCCATTGACGGCTGATTTTTCATATACGGCTGAAGATGTGATTGGAAATTTTGAAGACAAGAATATATCGTCGTTGGTTATCATCAATCCTGATAATCCGTCAGGAAATTACATAAATAAAGATGGCATTTTCAAGTTACTTGAGTGGACAAAAACTAAAGGAATTTCTTTTGTTTTGGATGAGTCATTTGCTGATTTTGCAAATGAAGCGGATAATACGTTTATAAAAGAGGATATTCTTTCTAACTATCGGAACTTGATAGTAATAAAAAGTATTTCAAAATCTTATGGGGTTCCCGGGGTGCGTTTGGGAGTTCTAGCTACAGGCAATGAAAAATTGATAATGGGACTGAAAAAAAGCGTTGCGATTTGGAATGTGAATTCGTTTGGCGAATTTTACATGCAAATTGCTGAAAAATATAAGTCAACTTATATTAATGCGCTGGAGAAATTGCGAACTGTAAGAGCATCAATGGCAAATGAGATAATGAAGATTCCAGGGGTGCAAGTTTTTCCATCGCAGGCGAACTATTTGATGGTGGAAATCACTAACGGTATGACCGCAAAATTTATAACAGAAGAATTATTGCTTAAATACAATTTATTTATTAAAGATTTATCATCTAAGATCCATTGTAACGATCGTCAATTTGTACGTTTAGCTGTGAGAACGATAGAAGATAATCAATTGTTGATTAATGCCTTAAAAAATATATTAGAATAATTTGTTAAGAAACTTGAACGTCCCGGTAGAGTTTGGTTTCTATAAACGGATAGCTTAGTTTACTGAGGATGGAGGTGTCATCTTGAACATAACAATTATTGGCGGCGGTAATATAGGAACTTTGATGGCTGCTGAATTTGCTAGTAGAGGTCATGATGTTACAATTTATACTTCTAAACCGGAAAAATGGAACTATGAGGTAATTGCTTTTACTGAAAATGATAGTATTATTTTTAGTGGGCAACTAAGAAATGTTACCAATAAAATTGGAGTCGCTCTCAGTGAAGCAGAAGTTATTTTTTTAACAAGTCCTTCTTTTTTATTTAACGAACTTGCCAACCAAATGCTTCCATATACAAAACCAGGCCAAATGATAGGGATAGTGCCAGGTAACGGTGGTGCAGAATTTGCATTTGCAAAGCATATTTTAAAAGGTTGCATTTTGTTTGGATTGCAACGGGTTCATAGCATTGCTAGACTTGCTGAGTATGGCAAATCTGCGTATATGTTAGGGCGTAAACCGGATTTAAGCGTTGCCGCGGTACCAACCAGTTTTACTCATGATATAGCAATAATGTTAAATAGGTTATTTAACATGCCGTGTTTTGCATTACCTAACTATTTATCGGTAACATTAACCCCGTCAAATCAAATTTTGCATACATCTAGGATATATGCGATGTTTAAAGATTATGAGAATGGCGTTATTTATCCAAGAAACTTTTTGTTTTATGAGGAATGGGATGATTTGTCTTCAGAAATCTTAATCAATTGTGACCAAGAATTACAATTGATTTGTAATTCATTAAGACCATTAAATTTGCAGTATGTAAAATCTTTGAAAGAACATTATGAAAGTGATACTATCTCTAAAATGACATATAAGATAATTCATATACCTGCTTTTAAAGGATTAACATCACCGATGAAACGTGTTAATGCTGGATGGATCCCAGATTTTCAATCTCGATATTTCACGGCTGATTTTAATTTTGGACTTAAAATTATAAAAGATATTGGAATTTTAATGGGGATTAATACACCACATATTAATGAGGTTTGGGATTGGTATAAATCGGTTAGAGAAAACAAAACAGAGTTTTCTCTTGACAACTATGCTATTACAGATCACTATAGTTTTGTAAGCTTATATGATTAATTTAACGAAGTTACAGAGCAATCTTGATTTAAAACAAAATTGCCAGTACAATTAATACATATGTGTTTATGTCTGCAACAATTACATATCGATCCTTTGGCAAATCTATTGAAAAATAGAGGCGCAAAGCTATGGGTCTAAAGGCAGGATGCCTATGATCGCCAAGTTGCACATCTTCTTCGGTGGATGTTGATGCGTTGCCAGGTTATTGCCTGGCTTTTGTTTTTGTTGACATCGTTATTATGTTAGGGGGTTACTGTGGCTTGAAACGGTTATTTGATATTTTTTGTTCATCCTTTGCATTGTTCGTGTTTAGTCCATTGTTCATTATAGTTTTTGTCCTTATTAAACTGGATAATCCGGGACCTGCCCTGTTTGTACAAAGAAGAGTCGGGATTGATGATGCAGAATTTTCGATGTATAAATTTCGCACGATGGTGGTAGGGACTCCTAATGTTGCGACGGACAAGTTGAAGAATAGTCAAAGTTATATTACAAAAATCGGCTATTATTTGCGTAAATACAGCATCGACGAATTGCCGCAATTACTGAACATCCTTAAGGGTGATATGTCGATTATTGGTCCTCGTCCGGCTTTATACAACCAGACGGAATTGCGGGAACGCCGCAATAAACATAGAATATCTTCCATTCGTCCAGGTCTTAGCGGCTGGGCACAAGTCAATGGCAGGGATGACATTCCGTTATCCGAAAAGGTAAAATTAGATTTCTTTTATTTGAAGAAACAGTCTTTCTGGCTGGATCTGAAAATCATCTATATGACGTTATTCAGTGTTTCTGGCGGGACTGGCATTACTGCAACAGAAAGAAAAGTGCAAGCGCGTGGTTAGGCTACATGGGTATTCGAGGTAAGTTCTTGTGGCAAAGTTGCAAGGTAACAAGAAAATAGGAATTGTTGTTACAGTCGTAATAGTTATTATGTGGGCGCTTCTGATCTATTATTTGTCTGGTCAGCCTGCTAATCAATCGAACCGATCTAGTTTCGCGGTCACCAAAGTCATCATAACAACAATTACAAAGTTAACCAACACGGATTTTGATGCAAAAAGCATTAATAGACTTGTGTTCCAATTAAATAATTTTGTGCGAAAGCTGGCTCATATTAGCTTATATTTTGTTTTAGGTTTACTGGCGGTCTATGCAATCCATAAATTGGGCTTCGCAGCAAGGAAAACCTATCTCATTGCAATTTGTCTTTGCATTTTATATGCCATGACCGACGAATGGCATCAAACCTATGTACCAGGCCGTAGCGGACAAATTTCCGACGTGTTGATTGATACGGCAGGAACTCTTGCTGGGATTGGCGTATATGTATTGTGGTTGCGGTTACGGAAAAAGTAATCCTGTTCGATAAAATTTGTAAAGAAAAAAATGAAAGAAGGGACTTAAGGCGATGACAACGGGCTACCGGGACAAATTCCCCAGTTTTGACGGGACGAATGATTGGTTTTGCGACAAATCCGGTGTGCGCAATGAATTGGAAGAGCGGGCGCAGCGCAGGGCGCAGTTGAAGCAGAAAGAGTCGACTGAGGCGTTGACAACTGTCCGCAAAGAAGTTCGCCGTTAATTATTCGTTTTTTGGTTATGGAAAGTGCAGGCGAGTGCCATGCTGTTATATATTATTAAAGCACTATATAGTTTTGTTCTTCCGCCCGGCTGCTTTGTGGTCGGGCTTCTTTGGGTTAGCAGGCGGATCAGTAGACGGGGTGGTTCCGGAGCAGGCGCGGTATGTTGTCTGGCCTTGTTGTTGTATGCCTTATCGACCAGCCTGGTCAGCGGCTGGCTGATTGGTTCGTTGGAAGATCGTTACACGGTACCGGCGAATTTAGCTGATCGGGATGTGATTTTGTTGCTGGGCGGCGGTTCCACGCATGGAACACCGGACCTGAATGGTTCCGGCCAGTTGGGCGGCAGCTCGGCCAACCGGATGCTGATGGCGGCCCGTTTGTCTTTGAAATATAATCTGCCGGTTTTGTATACTGGCGGTGAATTGTACGAAGGGTTCGGCGATGAGGCGGCGATCGTGAAGCGGAACTTGCTGGATCTGGGTGTGCCGGAAGAATATATCCTGCTGGAGCGGAAGAGTTTGAACACCCAGCAGAGTGCGGTATTGTGCAAGCCGATTCTGGCGGAAAACGGTTTTCAACGGCCGGTGATCGTGACATCGGCTTTTCATATGGAGCGGTCGATGCAGATTTTCCAAAGTGTCGGGATTGCTGCGATTGCCTGTCCGACTGATTTTAAGACGAACGCGGACCGAGAGTTTGCCTGGCATAGATTGCTGCCGTCGGCTGGCAGCCTGTTGAGTTCGGCAACGGCAATCCGCGAATATCTGGGGCTTCTGGCGCTGCATACGGCGTATACCCGCTTATAATTTGCGGGAACCCATAAAAATTTCTGAATATTGCGAGAAAACTAATGACAATCCCCTTTCTTTCTTTCATAATAGAAGTAAGCCCGAGTACGAAAACGGGCCTGCAAAGAAAGAGGGGGGATTATTTTCATGGCTAAACGATGGATGATTCTAACCCTGGCTTGTTTGTTGGTAGTTTTGGGGATGGGTACGGCGCTGGCGGCGACACCGGATCAGCCGATGGCGCATCCGATGAATCCGGGCATGATGGCCGGTGACCAGCACCAGACAATGATGTGCCAGCCGAACCCGTGCGCTGCGGGGAGCCAGCAGCCAACGACGCACATGATGAAGATGATGGGAGAACGGCATCTTTGTCCGATGTGGGTGCTCCAAATGGATGCGATCTTAAAAGAGGCGCCGGACCGGGCCTATTACCGGGTAGGCATTGAAGATCTCAAATCGATTTACGACTCGCAGACCCCGGGTCTGTTGATCCTGGATGTGCGGCCGCAGAGCATGTATGAGGCCGGCCATATTCCAGGTTCGTTGAATATTCCAATGCCGATGCTGCTGGACAAGCTGGCGCTGATCCATCCGGATAAGGTCGTGTATGTGGTCTGCGCGGCGGACACGAACGCAACCTTCGCGACCTACACGCTGCAGATGCTGGGTTATGACGCATATGTGGTACCCGGTGGGGTCCCCGCCTGGAAAGACAAAGGCTATCCGCTGACGACGGAAATCGGACCGGTGCACATGCAGCAAATGCAGCCGATGCAACAGGCCCAGCAGCCACAGCATCAACATTAAGATATCATGGTATGAACCAACGCTTCGACGATCTCGTTAACAGCCTGTAAGACTACGTAACAGGCTGTAAAACTCGAAGTAAATTCGCTCTAAGGGTTCGCGCGGACTAAAGCCCTTCGAACCCAAGGCTCATTCATATCGCTTGACCTCAGCTTATGGTTCATACCATATACCGTTGTAGCGAAACCGATAGAGGAAATTGGCCGGATACTTGCTGATGCCCAGGACAGCCTGGGTGACGGAGGTGTCCGGCTATTTGTCTTGTCACCTCTTAGCGGCTGAGAAGGAAAAACGTCATAAAATAGCGAAAATTGTAACGAACGAAAGAACGGGAGGTCTAACATGGCGATACAATTTGGTACGGATGGTTGGCGGGGAATTATCAGCGAAGATTATACATTCAGCAATGTGCGGCTGGTGGCGGCATCCATTGCCGATTATATTCTGGACCGGGGTGAAGCGGAGAAAGGGCTGGTGATCGGTTATGATGCCCGTTTCCTGTCCCGGCAGTATGCGGAAAACTGCGCGGTGGTAATCCAGTCTATGGGTGTGAAGGTGTGGCTGTCGGACAGTATTCTGCCGACGCCGGCGTTGACCTGGCAGGTGATGGACCGGCAGGCGTCGGGAGGCATTGTGATCACAGCCAGCCACAATCCGCCGGAATATAACGGACTAAAATTCAAGGCATCGTTCGGCGGTTCGGCTTCGTCGGAGATGATGGCGGAAATACAAGGATATGTGGACAAGCGGGAGGCGTCGGGGGTACCGGTCCTTCCACCGGTGAACGGCGAACCAATCGAGTTGTTTTCGCCGCAGGAAGCATATCTGAACCATGTACGGGCCATGCTGGATGCGGATATGTTGAAGACCATGCGGGGTAAAATTGTCTTTGACTGCATGTACGGTTCCGGCGCCGGTTATTGTGCCGCTTTAGCCAAAAGCTACGGACTCGATTTAGTGGAACTGCGAAACAGCTTCAATCCTTCGTTTGGCGGCATCAGTCCGGAGCCGATCATGAAAAATTTAGGGGCGCTCAAAGAGGTGGTCCTGCATGACCGGCCGATGGTGGCCCTCGCGACCGATGGGGACGGCGATCGGATTGGGGCGTTGGATGAGAAAGGGCGGTTCATCAATGCCCATCAGATCATGGCCTTATTGATCAAATATTTGGTGGAGAAGCGCGGCTGGAGCGGCGGTGTCGTCCAGACCCTGACGGTGACGGAACTGATCCGGCGGGTGGCGGGAAAATACGGCCTGAAGCTGTATGAGACGACGGTCGGTTTTAAACATGTGGCGCAGTTGATGATGAGTGAGGATATCCTGATTGGCGGCGAGGAAGCCGGTGGAATCGGGATAAAAGGGTATATCCCCGAGCGGGACGGAATTTTGCTGGGCTTCCTGCTGATTGAGGTGGTAGCGGCCTATGGCAAACCGCTGGGGATGCTGTTGGGCGAATTGATGGCGGAAGTCGGACGGTTTTACTATGATCGGACCGATTTGCATTTAACCGTGGAGCAGAAAGAACGGCTGGTTGCCGCGCTCCGGACGGCGCCGCCAACGGAACTGGACGGCCTGCAGGTGTTGGCAGTGAAAGAGACCGACGGCTGGAAATTGACGCTGACGGGCGGCTGGGTGATATTCCGGGCGTCCGGGACTGAGCCGATTGTCCGCATTTACTCGGAAATGAACGATCCCGATTTGCTGAAAGAAACGTTGCGAAAGGCGGCAAATTATGCGCAACAAGCATAAAATTCGCAAAGCAGTGATCCCGGCCGCTGGCTTGGGAACGCGGTTTCTGCCGGCGACGAAGGCGCAGCCGAAAGAGATGATGCCGATCGTCGATAAACCGGCGATCCAGTATATTGTCGAAGAAGCGATCCATTCCGGGATCGAAGAAATTTTGGTTGTTACCGGCCGCAACAAACGGGCGATTGAAGACCATTTTGATAGGGCAGTAGAATTGGAACAGACACTCAAGGACCAGTGTAAGTATGATCTGCTTGAACTGGTCACTGAACTTTCGAATATAACGATCCATTATGTGCGGCAGAAGGAACCACGAGGACTGGGCCATGCGGTGCTGTGTGCGAAGCAGTTCATCGGCAATGAGCCGTTTGCGGTGCTGCTGGGGGATGATATTGTCGATTCGCCGGTACCGTGTTTGAAACAGTTGATGAACGTCTATGACGCCCGTCCGGGAACGGTGCTTGGGGTGCAGGAGGTTTCTGCCGACAAGGTGTCGAGCTATGGGATTGTGCAGCCGACATTGATCCGGTCGCGGTTGTGGAAGGCGGACGATCTGGTGGAAAAACCGGCCCGGGAAGAAGCGCCGTCGCGGCTGGCGGTGCTGGGGCGGTATATCATCGAGCCGGAGATCTTCGACATTCTGGAAAATACGCCGCCGGGCCGGGGCAATGAGATCCAGCTGACGGACGGGCTGCGGCAGTTGGCAACAATGAGGCCGGTATATGCCTACGAATTTGAGGGCCGGCGCTACGATATCGGCGACAAGCAGGGCTATCTGGAGGCGACGGTCGAGTATGCGCTGAAGCGGCCCGACCTGCGGGATAAGTTTCTGCCGTATCTGAAGAAGATTATTAACGGCGAAGAGTAAGGCGCGGTCAAGGGGACGGTTCTGTTGACCAAACCGGCTGCGCAGGTCACCAGAACCGTCCCCAGTTGACCGCTTATACTGAGTGCATATATAGGGGGTATTCTAGTTGACAGTGTTGGTAACAGGCGGCGCGGGGTACATCGGGTCGCATACGGTGCGAGAATTGCTCAGGACGGGCCAAAAGGTCGCCGTCTATGATAATCTATCCACAGGGCACCTTTGGGCCGTTCCTCAAGGTGTCACGCTCATTAAAGGCGATATTGCGGATCGGAAGAAGCTAACGGAAACGTTCCGCCAACTTGAGATCGAAGCGGTGGTCCATTTTGCCGCCTCCAGTTTGGTCGGCGAGTCGATGACCCAGCCGGCAAAGTATTACCGCAACAATGTGGCCGGGACGCTGGCCTTATTGGAGACGATGCAGGAGTGCGGCGTGAAACAGATCGTGTTCTCGTCGACAGCGGCCGTGTACGGGGAACCGGAGGTGTCGCCGATTACGGAAGACATGCCGCATTGTCCGACCAATGTGTACGGGCGGACGAAGCTGGTGATCGAGGGGATGCTGCAGGACTTTGCGGCGGCCTATGATTTGCGCTATGTGTCGCTGCGCTACTTCAACGCGGCCGGCGCGCTGGCGGGAGGCGGGATTGGCGAAGACCATAACCCGGAAACCCATCTCATTCCGCTGATTTTGCGCACGGCGAACGGCCGGCGGCCGCAGATAGACGTCTACGGGACGGATTACCCGACGGCTGACGGGACCTGTATCCGCGACTATATTCATGTCACGGATCTGGCAGCGGCGCATGTGCTGGCGCTGAAGCATCTGAATGGCGGCGGTGCGTCGCGGGTGTATAACCTGGGTTCGGAAAATGGTTTTAGCGTGCGGGAAGTGATTGAGAAGGCGAAAGAAGTGACCGGAATCAATTTTCCGGTGCGCGAAGTGGAACGGCGGGCTGGCGATCCGGCGGTGCTGGTGGCGTCTTCGGCCCGGATCCGCGAGGAGTTGGACTGGAAGCCGGTGTACAGCGATCTGGACCGGATTATTCGCAGCGCCTGGGCCTGGGAGCGAAGATAAGAGTGCCGGATAATACCCATAAGCTGAGGTCAAGCGACAGAGTCGAAGCGTTGGGTATTATCCGGTATAGTCAAGGGGACGGTTCTGCTGACCTAATCGGCTACGCAGGTCATCAAAACCGTCCCCGGGTTGACCGCTTTCGCGGCGAGGGACCATGATTATTTCCATAAGCGGAAGATTAGCGGTAGTGGTGGAGCGTTGGATGTAATCATGGTCCCGTCCCGCAGTCCCAAGTCGAAGCGTTGGGTATTATCCTGCATGATAAAAAATTCTAACCATTTTTGCAAGGCGAAAACTAACGAAAAGAGGCGGTACGATGGAAATGGTATTGCGTTTGGATTCGGGGTTTGCGTTTGACTATACGAATTTGTATGGGCCGGGGCGGGTAACGGATGCGGATGTCGCGTCCATTGCCGCCCAAATAGACGCTGCCCATAGTGCGGTGGAACGGATGCGGGCGACGGGGGTCGTGGAGGGGCATCTGTCCAAAGACGGCGCTCCGGAGCCGGTGTTGTTTACCCAACTGCCGTATGTGCAGGAAGGGAATTTGAACACACCGGCTTCGGTGCGCCGTTTGCGTTCGTTTGGCGAAAGTCTGCGCCATCGGACGGATGCGGTGGTTTCATTCGGGATCGGCGGCTCCTATCTCGGCAACAAAGTGTTGTTTGACGTGCAGTGCGGCGAATTCTGGAACAGCATGGATGCGGCGGCCCGCAACGGCTGGCCGAAGTGTTATTTCAGCGGCAACAACTTGGATCCGCGCCGGACGAGCGAACTTCTGGCGCAGCTGACGGCGGAGGCACAGGCGGTGTGCGACCGTAATGGCGAGCCGTACCGGGTGCTGCTGATCGTGATTTCCAAATCCGGATCGACGCTGGATACGATGGCGACGTTCATGGTCATGCTGGAGGCGCTGCGGATGCAGGCGCCGGTGATCGAGGTGTCGGTGGCGGTGGTGACCGGGCCGCCGGTGGACGGAAAACCGACCTTGCTGGGGCAGTTGGCGGCGGAACGGGACTGGCCGGTATTTGCGGTGCCGGACGGCGTGGGCGGACGCTTCAGCGTGTTTTCCGAGGTCGGGTTGCTGCTGGGTGCTTGTATCGGGTTCGATATCGAACGCTTTCTGGCCGGGGCGCGGAGCATGGACCAGGCCTGCCGGACGCCGGAGGTGCGGAAGAACCCGGCGCTCTGGAATGCGGCCTTAAAATACCTGGCGGCGGAGCAGTACGGCTGCTGGACGGAAGTGTTTATGCCGTACGGCGATTACCTGAAGTCGACGGCGGAATGGTATGTGCAGCTGTTGGCGGAGTCGCTGGGTAAGCGGTACGACCGCAGCGGCAATGACGTATATTATGGCCGGACGCCGATCGTGGCGGTCGGGACGACGGATATGCATGCCCAGACCCAGCTCCATCAGGACGGGCCGCGCGACAAGGTGGTGCAGTTTGTCCAGGTGGACCAATGGGCGAATGATCCTATGATCCCGGATTTATTTCCGGCGGTGCCGCAGTTGACGGAGATTTCCGGCCTGCCGCTGAGCCAGGCGCTGGATGCGGCGCTGGCCTCCAATGCGGCGGCGCTGGCGGGAGACGGGCGGCTGACGGCGACGTTCCACTTGCCGGAGCTGAATGCGTTCCATCTGGGCGAGCTGATGTATCTGCTGGCGCTGTCGATCGCCTATGAGGGCGAGCTGGCGCAGGTGGATGCGTTCGATCAGCCGGGGGTGGAGGCGTACAAGCGGATTCTGGGGCCGATGCTGAAAGAGAAGAAATAAGAGGCGGGGGGTTAGCGGAGCGGTCAAGGGGACAGTTCTGTTGACCAAACCGGCTGCGCCTGGTCACCAGAACCGTCCCCGGTGGACCGCTTTCGAGGCGAGGGACGGAAAGAGGAACCGTCCCCGAGTTGACCGCTTTCGTCTTTCTGACCGCCCTTCCCCTTGTCCATTTCCTCACAAATACGTTCCAATAAGTGCGATGTGAACACACTTTATGGAACGAAAAATTGTGAATAAGCTCCATGCATGGAAAAACCTCGACAACGAAAAGTCGATCAACTTATGTGATAAAAACACAAAAAGTCGTTTGACTTATGTGATTGACGGCGCTATAATTAAGGAAAGCTGTTTTCTAAGAGGTGTTATGATGATCAGGACTGCAATGAATGATTTAATAAAATGGAAAAACAGTTCGCATAGAAAACCCTTGGTTATGAGAGGCGCCAGACAGGTTGGCAAAACTTGGCTTATGCGTGAGTTCGGCAGAACACAGTATGAGAAATGCGCCTATATAAACTTTGATAATAACGAAAGAATGGAAGCTCTGTTTCAGGGCAACATTGACACAAAAAGGATCATTACTGCTCTGCAAATTGAAACAGGCATACCGATTGAAGCCGACAATACATTGATCCTGTTTGATGAAGTGCAGGAAGTTCCGCGGGCATTAACCTCTCTCAAATATTTTTGTGAAAATGCACCGGAATATCATATCATTGCCGCAGGCAGTCTGCTTGGTGTGGCGCTGCACCCGGGCACCTCATTTCCAGTCGGTAAGGTGGATTTTATGACGCTGTATCCGCTTGATTTTCTGGAGTTTATGAACGCGGTAGGAAATGGGAATCTTGTTGACCTTTTGCAATCAAATGACTTTGAAATGATCACGAGTTTTAAGGGACGATATATCGACCTGTTAAAACAATATTATTATATTGGCGGCATGCCTGAAGTAGTGGCTAACTTTGCTGCCAATCACGATTTTATGGCGGCCCGTCAAGTGCAAAAGCAGATATTGACGGCGTATGAACAGGATTTTTCAAAGCATGCGCCTAATGAAACAGTGCCGCGTATCAGGATGTTATGGACTTCGATTCCGGTACAGCTGGCAAAGGAAAATCGCAAATTTATATATGGGTTGATCCGGAAAGGCGCGAGAGCGAGGGAATATGAACTGGCTTTGACGTGGCTGGTTGATTGTGGGTTGGTATATAAGGTTCACCGTGTGTCAAAACCCGATATGCCCCTAATGGCTTATCAGGATTTTAATGCGTTTAAGCTATTTGTGCTGGATGTGGGCTTACTCGCTGCGATGAGCAATCTGGACCTAAAATCATTGCTGGAAGGGAACAAAATATTTGAGGAGTTTAAAGGCGCTTTAACCGAACAGTATGTTCTGCAGCAATTGTTAACAAACAGTGACATTCAACCGTATTATTGGTCGGCAGAAAAATCTACCGGGGAAATCGATTTTCTATTCCAGCATGGCAGCGATATTGTCCCTGTTGAGGTAAAAGCGGAGGAGAATTTGCAGGCCAAGAGCCTCAAAAACTATTATTTGAAATATAAACCGAAAAATGCTGTAAGAACGTCCATGTCCGATTACCGGAAAGAGGATTGGCTAACCAATGTGCCGCTGTATGCGATCAATGTGCTGCGTGAAATTTTAGATAAACACTTTAATAAATTTGACTCGCTGGTAAAGATTGAACCATAATTCTTTGAAAATTCTTTGAAACGGGAAAGGAGATCGGAGTTTCGTGCCGAAGGGTTTATAAAGTAGCAGGAAGGAGATGGGAATCAGGACGATGGGGCACGAGACAGGGGAAGAGGTTGGGAAGGAAAAGAAACATGTGGCGGCGGTTATGCTCGGCGGATTGCTGTTGGCAGGCGCCGTGCTTTTTTTTGCCCAGCGGCTGTTGTCCGGTTCGCCAGATGTTTCGGTGGCGGCGAGTAAAGGAAAAGCGGCAGAGACGATTGTGGTTTCCGCGGTGAGTCCGGCAGCGCAGGTCCGAGAGCCGAAGGTGCTGCGCGATCCGTTTGCCGCGCCGGGGGAGAATCCGGCAATACGCGGTGCGGTTTCTGCGCCCGGCGGAACGGTGGACGGAACCGGGAAGCCGATGATGTCAGGGCTGAAGGGCGCGTCTGGCGCAGCGCTGGTAGGGAACGGCGTTGGGGCGGTCGGTCAGCCTGTGCTGCCGGTATTACAGGGCATTGCCGGCAGCGGCGGTCAATGGGCAGCGGTACTGCGGGTCGGGGCGGAAAGCCGGTCCTACCGGCTGGGCGAACGGGCGGGTCCGTATGAGGTGGTGGAGATTACCAGGGATGCGGTTACGCTAGCAGGCCCGGACGGAACGGCCGTTTTGGCGATGGAAAGGTGATGCGCGTGTATGCAAGGATGAGAAGAAGTGGATTGTTGGTTGTAGTACTGTTGTTTCTGCTCGTTCCGGTGGGGCGGGCGGAAGAAAGCCCGCCGGTGAGTATGGATTTTACGAATACGGAAGTAAGGGATGTGCTGGCGGCGCTGGCGTCGGTCGGGGAAACCAGCCTGATTGTCGATGATTCGGTGACGGGCAAGATCACCCTGCATCTGGCGGATGTCCCCTTCACAGAGGCGCTGGATTTGCTGACGAAAGCCAAGGGGCTGGCTTATCAGCGGCTGGGGTCGGTGATCGTGGTTGCTTCGCCGGCCAAGCTCCACAAAGGCTTCGATACGGTGCATGTCATCAAGCTGCAGCATGCCAAGGCCGAAGAGGTGATCGGGTTGTTGTCCTTGGCGGTCAACAAGGGCAAAGCGGACGCGGAGGCCGGGAAAGGGGCCAAACGCAGCGAGACGGGCGGCAGCGGTAAGGCGAACGCCAGCGGTTCCAATTCGGAAGAATTTACGGTCGAAGGGCCGACTCTGGTGAAAACGGATGTGATCAGCCGGGTGCAGGGCTCCGGCCGGCTGCGGGCCGATATGGTAACGAATTCGATCCTGTTTTACGGGTCGGACGAAGAGGCGGCGATGCTGCGCGCCCTTGCCGCTGAGATCGACGTTCCTTACCGGCAGGTGACCATCGAAGCGGAGGTGGTGGCAGTCACGAAGTCCTCGGCCAACGACTTGGGCGTCGAATGGAGCTGGCAGCCGACGCCGCAGTATTCGACGGACAGCGATTCAACCGGCGGTTCGGCCGCTGGTTCTGGCGGTTCAGCCAATATGGGGGCGATTTCGTACGGGCGGAGCCCTGCCGGGACGCCGTACCGGTTCTGGTACCAGGCCAAGATCAACGCATTGCTGCAGAGCAACCAGGCCCGGCTGTTGGCCAAACCCAAGGTGACGACGCTGAACGGCAAAGCGGCCCGCATTCATATCGGCGACCAGATCCCGGTGGTGGCGAGCACGGTCTCCGGCGGGGCCACGACGACGTCGACCGAATACAAGGACGCGGGGATTATTTTGCAGTATACGCCGCGGATCGACGCGGACGGCTGGATTTCCGCCGCCCTCTATACTGGTGTCAGTACGCCGGTGTACGTTGCGGACCTCAAGGCGTACCGGATCGCCATCCGGGAGGCCGAAACCGAAGTCCGGATGAAGAACGGCGAGACGATGGTCATCGGCGGGCTCCTGGATAAGAGTACGGTGGACAGCCAGGCGAAAATCCCGTTATTAGGCGATTTGCCGCTGCTCGGCAAGTTGTTCCGAAACAGCGGCAAATCGCAGGAAGAAACCGAGATCATGATTTTTTTGACGGCCCGGGTCGTGGAGTGAAATGCAAAAGCCTATCCTTCTTTTTCTTGACAGGATAGGCTTTGGGTAAGATTGTGTTGTGGTTGTCGTTTGCGTTCAACAGGTCGAGCAGGCCGTGGGATAGGTTTTCGATGCTGCTAAGGATGTTGCGGGTATGTTCGCTGTAGAGATCGCGGGCCGCAGGATCTTGCAGAAGGGTCTGGTAGGGGGCGTTGGCCTCGGCCAGACCGGCCGTGTGCAGTTGCTGTGCGACGGTTTTGACCGACAGCAGAACAGGGAGAGTGATCCCGTTATATAAATGCACCTTGCAGTGCGGTTTTTCTTCGTCGGTTCCATCGGTTCCATCGACTTCGAGGCTTTCGATGGCATGGGCGTTGATATAGCCGGTACAGTTGTCGCCGTCGATTTTGGCCCGGCGAACTTTCATGGGACACAGCAGGACTGCCGGTCCGAAGGCCAAGGGCTGTAAAATATGGCTATGGGTCACTTCCCGGGCATTGCTGCGCAGGGCGTCGAGATCGATTGCCTGCCGGCGGGCTAATTGCTGTAAAAACGTGCGAACCTGGACTGCTAGAACCAATTTTTCTCCGTCCATGGAGAGGATCACGGTGGTATCGCCATTCTCGCTGTATTGAGGCAGGATTGCCGCAATCTGCTGCGGGTGCGATACAATTTGTTGTATCATCACTTCATCTCCTTATGGTTTTGCGTCGCGACGTACTTTTTATGCTAGCAAAGTCTTCCATGGATTTCAACCCCTTTTTTAGAAAAATATGAATAATAGGCGAAAACGAACCGATTCGGCGGCGGCTTTTCCTGCGGGTTTTCCAACCTGGTTGACAGGCGGCGGCAGGACAGATAAAATTTATGCAGACGGAAATTTGTCAGTCCGGGGTTCGCTGCAGCCGCCGGGCTTTAATAGCAATTTTGAGGTGGAGTATGGGTGTATTTCGGGTTGGGAATTTAACTAAAGCATTTGGGACGCATACGGTGTTTGCTGATGTCAGTTTTGAGCTGCGCCGAGGCGAAAAGGCGGGGTTGATTGGCGCAAACGGCTGCGGCAAGACGACGCTGCTGCGCTGCATCATGGGCCGGGAAGCGGCGGACAGCGGTTCGGTGACGGTACCGGCCGGGGAAACGGTCGGCTGGGTCGAGCAGGAAGGCGGGTTCGGCGGCGGGACGCTGTACGAGGAACTGCTGGCCGGGTTTCGCGATGTGCTGGCGCATCAGGCGGAGATGAGCCGGCTGGAGAAAGCGATCGCGAACGAAACGGAGGAAGAGGCGCTGGCCGGGTTGATGAAATCGTATGCGGCGGCGGTGCAGCGGTTCGAGCATGGCGGCGGCTACGGCTACGAGGCGGCGATCCGGCGGGTGGCGTCGGGCCTGGGCTTTTCGGCCGAGGATCTGGAGCGGCCGGTGGCGGATTTTTCCGGCGGACAGAAGACACGGATCGGTTTGGCGCGGGCGTTGGTCCGGCAGCCGGATTTTTTGTTTCTGGATGAGCCGACCAACCATCTGGATATCGGGATGGTGGAATGGCTGGAGGAGTTTTTGCGTGAGTATGGCGGCGCGGTCCTGGTGATCTCGCATGATCGTTATTTCCTCGACCAGGTGGCCGAGCGGATCCTGGAACTGGAAGACGGGACGCTGACGGCCTACCGCGGCAACTATAGCCGCTACTTGGTCCAAAAGGAGGAACGGGTCGCCAGCCAGCAGGAGGCGTTCGACAAGCAGCAGGAGTATATCGCCAAGACGGAGGCCTATATCGACCGCTTCCGGGCCGGGATCAAGTCGAAGATGGCCCGCGGGCGGCAGTCGCAGCTGGACCGGCTGGAGCGGCTGAATGCGCCGGCGGAAAAGCGCCAGTTCACGCTGGAGCTGCCGATGCTGACCGACAGCGCGGAGCGGGTGGCGGAGCTGGATAAGGTGACGGCGGCCTATGGGGCCAAGGAGATTTTCGCGAATTTGTCGCTGCTGTTGCGGCGCGGCCAGGGCGTGGCCTTGGTCGGTCCGAACGGGGCCGGCAAGACGACGCTGCTGAAGCTGCTGACGGGCGAACTGGCGCCGGTTAGGGGATCGGTGAAATTGGGCAGCCGGGTGCGGCTGGGCTATTTTGCCCAGGAGCATGAAGGGCTGGACCCGGACAACCGGATGCTGGATGAGTTGATGAAGGAGTTTGGCTTCGGCGAGGAACAGGCGCGCAATTATCTGGGGGCGATGCTGTTTCGCGGCGATGAGGTATATAAGCTGATCGGCGAGTTGAGCGGCGGGGAAAAGGCGCGGCTGGCGCTGTTGAAGCTGATGCTGACCGGGGCGAATTTCCTGCTGCTGGATGAGCCGACGAACCACTTGGACATTCCCGGCAAGGAAGCGGTGGAAGAGGCGCTCGGCGAGTATCCGGGCACGTTTTTGACGGTGTCGCATGACCGCTATTTCCTCGATCGGGTGGCGGACCATGTGGTGGAGCTGGCCGACGGGAAGCTGACGGTTTATGTCGGCAATTACAGCTACTACCGCGAAAAGAAGCTGGCCGCCAAGGCGGAAGCGGCCAAGGCCGAGGCGGAAGCTCTTCGGTTGGCGGAACTGGCGGCGGGAAAGGGAAAATTGGCGGCTGGGAAGAGTGAGGCTGGAGTATCGGTGGGCGCTGCGGCTGGTGGTGCTGGCGGCGGTCTTGGTAGTGCGGAAGGCGCGGAGACGGCGGAAAACGGCAAAGGCGGCAAAACGGCGGCGAAACCGCGCAGCAGGGACCGGCAGGAAGGCGAGCGGCGGATGGCGGCGCTGGAACTGGAGATCCGCGAGTACGAGGGGCTGCTGTCGGTGCTGGAAAAAAGGCTGGCCGATCCGGCCAACCATGCGGATCCGTCGGCCAGCCAGGCGCTGGCCGACGAGTATGCGGAGATCAAGGCGTATCTGGATGCGCGGTATGAGGAATGGATGGAAATGCAATAAGCGGATAAGATGAGCGGATAATTACCACCGCCTCGACGAGAATATGGGATACTATTCGATTAAATAGCCCGATTTATCCAACGCTGCGACGTTATCTCGTCAACAGCCTGTAAAACTTCGTCAACAGGCTGTAAGACTCGAACTAAATTCGCGCTAAGGGTTTGCGCGGGCCAAAGACCCTTCAAACCCAAGGCTCATTCATGTCACTTGACCTTCGCTTATGGATGCGATCCGGTTATTTTTGCGGCAAAGGGATAGATACGGTCGCTTGACTTCGGTTTATGGTAATTATCCGCTTACGCGGGGGGAACGGGAAGTTAGAGATGCTGTTGCAAAAGCAGGGAAGAAGTATAAAACTATGCTTCGGCGATTAAGTAAGTGAATAGCTGGATTTGTGACTGTTGCCTAATACCCGGCAGCAGTTTTTTTATGGCATCTAAGAATTTATGCGGAGATAGAAGTGGTTATTATCCGCATAAAATGCGGATAATATTGACGATGCGGAGATTATGTACTATAATATCCGCAGGAGGTGCGGATAATGGTTACGTATATTCACCAACTATCTGACTGGCCTAACTTCAAGTGGGATAGCAGCAAGTTGACAGGCCAGCTTGCTACAGTGCGCCATGACCAAGGGCGTCTTATCGGCAGGATGGAATCATTAGGGTTCCCGTTACGAGATGAGGCTGTCCTGCAAACCCTTACTACGGATGTTTTAAAGAGCAGTGAAATAGAAGGAGAAAACCTTGATGCAGATCAAGTTAGGTCTTCGATTGCGAGAAGGCTGGGGATTGATATTGGTGGTGCAACTTCTGCGGATAGAAATGTAGATGGTGTTGTGGAAATGATGATCGATGCCACACAAAACTACGATAGGCCACTAACGAGAGAAAGGTTGTTTGGTTGGCATGCGGCTCTATTTCCTACTGGGTATAGCGGGTTAAAAAAAATCGGAGTGGGTGTTTGGCGGGACGGACCTATGCAGGTCGTGTCTGGACCGATTGGACATGAATGGGTCCATTTTGAAGCGCCGGCTGCTGAACGAGTGCCGAACGAGATGCATCATTTTCTTGTGTGGTTTCATCAAAATGACAAGTTAGATTTAGTGTTAAAGGCGTTCGTGGCTCATATATGGTTTCTTACGATCCACCCTTTTGAAGACGGCAATGGGCGTATTGCCAGAGCTATTGCTGACATGTTACTGGCTCGATCGGAAAAGACTTCGCGGCGGTTTTATAGCTTGTCAGCTCAAATCAGACTGGAACGCAATGATTACTACAACATAATCGAAGAGGCGCAGAAAGGGACGCTGGATATTACCGAACCGTTAGAATGGTTCCTGGGCTGTCTGGGGCGTGCTTTTGCCAGTGCAGAAATTACAATGGACAACGTATTGCGTAAATCACATCTTTGGCATAAATATGCACAGCTCCTTGCTAATGAACGACAGAAAAAAGTGGTGAATCTCCTTATTAATGGGTTAGACGGGAAACTTACCTCAACAAAATGGGCAAAAATAGCGAAATGTTCACAAGATACGGCCACTCGAGATATTAACGACCTTCTCGCAAAGGGTGTTTTAGAGAAGGCGCCCGGAGGTGGCCGCAGTACCAGCTATCTATTGAATACACATTCTGGCGTATCCGGATAAGGTTAAATAAATTCCCCTTTTTTCCTTAAATTGACGAATGTCTTACCGGGTAGTACAATTGTTTCTAGAGTGTTTCGTGTAAGTACTATTAAATGGAAGGGGAGAAAATGACTTGGAAGTTTTAAAAAATTGGAAAGTCCATGTTTTTGCGATTCTTGTCGTGATTATTTCCGAGTTGATCGGGACGCGCAAAATCGTATTGGGGCCGGGCGTTCTGCTGTTTCTGCCGATGCTGTACGCGATGATCATCGGCGGCATTATCAGCTGGCCGAAATTGAAGCTGCTGAATGTAAAGGAAATGACAGGCTCCGGTCTGGCGCTGAGCATCATGAGTTTGATGCTGATGACGAAATTGGGGGTTATTATCGGACCGTCGCTGGAAAAAATTATTGCCTCCGGTTTGGCTTTATCAGTGCAGGAGTTGGGTCATTTTGTCGGGACGGTGCTGCTGGGTTTGCCGCTGGCGTTGTTTTTGGGGTTAGGGCGCGAGACGATCGGGGCAACGTACTCGATTGACCGGGAGCCGAATCTGGCGATCATTGCGGAAAAGTACGGGCTCGATTCGGCCGAAGGCCGGGGCGTTATGTCGGTTTATATTTGTGGAACGCTGTTTGGCGCGGTATGGCTGGGTTTGCTGGCCGGATATCTGGCGGCGTTGAAAATTTTTCATCCATTTGCGCTGGCGATGGGGGCCGGGGTCGGTTCCGGCAGTATGATGGCCGCTTCATCCGGAGCGATCAAGGCTGTTTTCCCTGAATACGCAAATGAGATTCTCATGTATGCCGGAGCAAGTAATTTATTGACGACGATCATCGGCGTTTATTTCTGTCTCTTCGTTTCACTGCCTATCACGGAATTCCTTTATAAAAAATTATCGCCGATTATTGGCAAACGACCGCCGGAAGAGGTGAAATCCAAATGAAAATTGCCTGGCTGGATACGGTTTTAATTTTTGTTTTTATGGGTATCATCTCTACGGTAGGCACGGCGGTGGGTTATCCCCATCCCTGGCAGGATGCGGCGGTCGGCTATCTGATCATGATGGTCATTACCCTGATCGGGATGGTTCTTGGTCGTTATCTGCCCGGCAAGCTGCCGATGGTTTTTTGGGTGTCGGTTGTCGCTGTGTTGTCGACTTCACCGGTTTCCCCGTTTGCCAAAACGATCATCGCGTACACTGCCAAAATGGATTTCCTGGCGCTTTGTACGCCGATTTTAGCGTATGCCGGACTGGCGGTCGGCAAAGACTTGAAGATGTTCCAGAAGATGTCCTGGCGGATTATTGTGGTGGCGCTGGCTGTGTATACGGGGACCTTTGTGTTCGCGACGCTGGTTGCGCAGATTATGCTGCATTTTGAGGGAATTATATAATTACAGACTGTTGAAAAAGGCCAATCTGCGGCGTCACAGCTGTGTTTGCTCGGTCCATCGGAAAGTGTAAATTTTATCCGATGGACATAAGTGCAACCAACGACTTCTGCCGTCGCTATTAAAGCTCGGCACAAGTCGGGTTTTCTAACCGACGTACCTTTTGTACGCGCGCGTCGCAAGCCTCGCTGTTCCTGGCATCTTAACCTTTTTGAACAGCCTGTTTTCTTGATGAAGTAGGAAAAGGCCAATCTGCAGAAAATATAACTTAATTGAAGCTAATAAGATAAATCCGGCTGCAAGCGCAGCCGGATTTTTGTTATACGGAAATATGAACCATTCATTTTAGAATAAAGGGTACCCGTTCCTGGGAAATTACCATAAGCGGAAGATTAGCGATAGCGGTGGAGCGTTGGTTGTTTCCCAGGAACGGGAAGCTTGTTATTATCATTGCTCCCTATTTAATACTGTCCATAAAGTCCAGGTACTGTTGTTTGGTCATGATCGGCCGGTAGTTTTTCAACAGTTCTTCGGCGTCGGCGGCCTGGTCGACCAACAGGTCGATGACGGTCATGGCCAGGCACTCGGCGTTGATGATGTAGGCCATTTCCGGATCGGATACGCGGAAATCGCGGGTGTGGGCCACGCCGGTTACGCCGCCGACCCAGGGATGGATGATCGGCATGATATGGGACAGGTCGCCCATGTCGGTGCTGCCGGCATTATGGCCGAGCGGTTTGGTGGAGTTCGGACCCAGCACGGTTTCGGCGTTTTGACGGAACAGTTCGGTTATCCGCTCGTTGTTGACTAAGGGTAGGTAGCCGGGGAGATCGGAAATTTCCACTTCGGCGCCGATCGACATGGCGCCGCCTTTCAGGGCCCGGTTGACTTTGAAGTTCGCGTCCATGATGGCTTCCACGGTTTTGCCGCGCACGTAGCTTTCCAGGCGGACTTCGGCCGGGATTACGTTCACCAGGTCGCCGCCTTTGGTGATAATAGGATGGAAGCGGACGTAGTCTTCGTCGCGGAAGGTCTCCCGCATGGCGTTGACGGCCATCAAGCCGAGCATGGCCGCGTTCAGGGCGTTGATCCCTTTGTCCGGCGCGCCGGCGGCATGGGCTTCCCGGCCGGTGTAACGGATCATTTTGCCGATGAAGCCGTTGCTCGTGCCGCCGATACCCATCACCCGCCGCTCATCTCCGTCGGTGGACAGGTGGACCATCATGGCCATGTCGATGCCGTCAAAGGCGCCGCAGCGGATCAGTTCTTCTTTTCCGCCCAGGTAGCCGATTTTTCCTTCCTGGCGCAGGCGGTTGCGGTATTCGATTTCGACGAATTCTTCAGCCGGTACGGCAAATAATGTGACGTCCCCGTCCAGTTGCTCCATGATCCCGGCGGCGGCCAGGCCGACGCCGCAGCCGAGCATGGCGGCGACCTGGGCATGATGGCCGCAGGCGTGGGCCGCGCCGGTTTCCGGGTTGGCCATCGGGTGGTCAAAGCAGGTTACGGCGTCCATTTCGCCGAGAACGGCGATGGTGCGGCGGCTGGACCGCCCTTTTAAGGTTCCTTTTACGCCGGTGATTGCATGGCCGGTCGTGAAGGGGATGTTGTATTGCTGAAAGAACTGCTGGATTTTGGCCGAGGTTTTTTGTTCCTTATAGCCGAGTTCCGGTTCTTGCAGGATGGATTCGGCGATGGCTGTGATGGCCGCGGCTTGTTCGCGGATCGCCGCGCGGGCCCGGTCTTTTAATTCCTGTTTGTGCATGAAATTGTCATCTCCTGTCATAGCATACATACCGTTTAAATTGGCAGTTGCCGCCGTTATTCCTGCTTGCTGCAGGAATTTTGTCCAATTCCTATTTCTGGGACTGGATGTTATAACGGATTTTTTCTGTTATTTGCATTGTTTCTGTTGCGCAAAAAGCAGGAATTAGAACGATTGTTCGCGAATATATAGGCATAATTTTCAGTGAAATTATTGGCAGGATGCTCAGGCAGGAGTGGCGGGCGTGGAGAAGTTGACCGGGGTGGTGGAAAGCATTACATTCCAGGCGGAACAGGGCGGTTTCGTGGTGTTTCGTCTGAAGCTGCCGGGGGAAGGCGGAACGGTGCCGGTGGTGGGGAATGTCTCCGCGCCGTTTATCGGCGACCAGTTGGATATGGACGGCGAATGGGTGGAGCATGTGCGCTTCGGGCGGCAGTTCCGGGTGGCCTCCTATCGGCGGGTTGCGCCGACCACGACAGACGGGATTGAACGGTTTCTGGCCTCCGGCGCGGTGAAGGGGATCGGCCCTTCCATGGCCGCCCGCTTGGTGGAGCATTTCGGCGCGCAGACGCTGGAGGTGCTGGATATTTATCCGCACCGGCTGGTGGAGGTATCGGGGATCGGCACGAAGAAGGCGGAGATGATCCGCCGGTCGTATGCGGAACTGGCCGAGATGCGGGAAGTGTTGTTGTATTTGGAGATGCACGGCGTGACGGGTGCTTACGCGGCGAAAATTTTCGCCCACTACGGCTCGGCGTCGGTGGATGTGCTGAAGGAGAATCCTTACCAGTTGGCGGCCGAGGTGGACGGGATTGGTTTCCGCACGGCGGACCAGATTGCGATGTCGCTGGGCATGGCGGTGGATTGCGAGGCGCGGCTGGCGGCCGGCATCCAATATGCGCTGTTGCAGATTTCCTTGAACGGGCATACCTGTGTGCCGGAAGATTTGCTGGTGCAGGAAACGGCCAAGCTGCTGCGGGTGGAGCGGCTGGCGGTCGCGGAGGTATTGCAGCGGCTGATCCGCGAGGATCAGTTGTATACGGAAGATTATCACGGGATGGTATTGATTTACCCCCGGTACTTATATTACGCCGAAAAACGGGCGGCGGAGCGGCTGCTGCAACTGCAGCAGAAGGCCCGGCCGACGGCGCAGGGCGACCATGAAGCCACCGTGGCGGAGTGGGAAGCCCATTCCGGGATCCAACTGGCGGCGGCCCAGCATGAAGCGCTGGTATCGGCGCTGCAGCATGGGGTGTTGGTTTTGACCGGCGGGCCGGGAACCGGGAAAACGACGGTGGTTAAGGGAATTCTCGGTGTGCTGCAGGAACAGCGGTTTGTGATCAAGCTGGCGGCGCCGACGGGCCGGGCGGCCAAGCGGCTCAGCGAAGCGTCCGGCTGCGAAGCGGTGACGGTTCACCGTTTGCTGGAATCGACGGGCGGCGTGGAAGGGGCTCCGTTGTTTATGCGGACGGCGGAAAACCCGTTGGAGGCCGATGTGGTGATTATCGACGAGGCGTCGATGCTGGATATTTCGTTGACCAGTTATTTGCTGCAGGCGGTGCCGGACGGCTGCCGGGTGATTTTCGTCGGCGATGTGGACCAACTGCCGGCGGTAGGGCCGGGGTCGGTGCTGAAGGATATTATCCGCTCCGAGGTGACGCCGGTGGTCCGGCTGACGGAGGTGTTCCGGCAAAGCGGGGAGAGCCCGATCATCCTAAACGCCCACCGCATCAACCGCGGGCTGATGCCGGACGTTTCGTCGAGTCTGGATTTTCAATTTGTGCCGCTGGCCGACAGCGCCGAGGTGGCCCGCAAGATTGTCGAGCTGTGCAGTGACGAATTGCCGGCGACCGGCTACGGCGGCTGGGGCGAGGTGCAGGTGTTGTCGCCGATGCACCGTCTGGACTGCGGCGTGGAAAACTTGAACCGGATTTTGCAGGCGGCGATGAACCCGCCGGATGATTACCAGGAGTCGGTGAGCGGGATCAACCAGGAATTCCGGCCCGGCGATAAGGTGATGCAGATCCGCAATAATTATGAGAAAAATGTGTTTAACGGCGATATCGGTTTTATTGTGAACATTGAATCGGGTCGCGTGACGGTCCGGTACCCCGACCAGGATGTGGTGTATGAGCGGCGGGATATCGACCAGTTGCGTCTGGCGTATGCGATGAGCGTGCACAAAAGCCAGGGCAGCGAATACCCGGTGGTGGTGATGCCGTTGGTTCCCGGCCACCGGATGATGCTGCAGCGGAATTTGTTGTATACGGCCGTGACCCGGGCCAAGGAACGGGTGATTTTGCTGGGGACGAAAGCGGCTTTGCAGACGGCATTGGATAATGACCGGACTCGGCGCCGTTATTCGCTCTTGGCCGAACGATTACGCGGGGAGGGACTGTTATGTTGAAGCCCATGGAAAGTTTATGGACGACAATGTTGGATCTACTCTATCCCCCAAAATGCCCGGCTTGCCAGGCGTCCGTGGCGCACCATGGCGATTGGTGCCCGGCCTGTCGGCAGGGAGTGCTTGCGCCGCGGCTGCTATACGGGCAGGCGCATCATTTGCAGTATTTGACGGAATGCTATGTGGTTTGCCATTACCAAGGCGGCTTGAAACGGGTTTTGCATGACATGAAATTCCGCGGTGTGGAGCGGTATGCGGTGTCGCTGCAGCAGTTGCTGCAGGAGGGAACGGTTGGCCCCCGGCCGTTTCCCGTGGCGTTTGTTCCTGACCTTGTGCTGCCGGTTCCGCTGCATCCGGAACGCCGGGATGTGCGCGGTTTTGACCAGACGGAACTGATTTTCCATTCCTGGATCAGGGGCCGGCACTGGTCGTGGGCGGATAATGTGCTGGTGCGGGAGAAAAATACGATGGCACAATGGCGGCTGCCGCTGATGGACCGGCGGGAAAATATAAAGGACGCGTTTCGTATCACGCGTCCGGAATTGATTGCAGGAAAACAGATTTTGTTGGTGGATGATATTTTTACCAGTGGTTTGACCATGGATGAGTGCGCAAAAGTATTGCGTGAGTCCGGCGCATCAGACGTCCGGGGCATGGCGCTGGCCAGCGGGGCGCCGTAATTTGCCGCTGTGATTATTGCCAACTGTCGGGTTAACCCAGTGCGTCGATAAAGGCCCGGACCACGTTGGTGTCGAAGGCGGTACCGGCGTCGTTCAGCAAGGCGCGGATGGCGGCATCCTTCGTTTTGGTCCAGTTTTGCGTGCAGGGGTTGATGCTGCTGTCGTAATGGTCGGTTACCGCGATGATGCGGGCGCCGAGCGGGATATTCACGCCTTTGAGGCGTTTGGGATAGCCTTTGCCGTCCACCCGTTCGTGGTGGTAGCGGATATAAGGAATGATTTCCTGGAACGCCGGAATGTTTTCCAGCATATAACTGCCGGCATTGCAGTGGTTTTTGTAAACGGACATTTCCCGGGTCGACAGGTAAGGAAGTTTGGCTAAAACTGCATTGGGTACGGTAAGTTTGCCGATATCGTGCAGCAGGGCGGCCACGCGGATCCGTTCGATCTCTTCGCGCGGCAGCCGCATTTTGGCGGCGACGCTTACGGCATAGTTGGCCACTTGATGGCTGTGCTGATGGAGTTTCGGGCTTTTGAGTTCCAGCAAATCCATGAAGTGGGCAATTATTTTTTTGAGAACTTCCTTATTGACGGGGGTTGTTTCCGTACTTTGCAATAGTGTTAGCATATACACGAAAAACTGCCTTTCCTCATATAGTGAAGTAATATATACTTAGGCAAAAGTAAGTATAATCCTGCTTGCTTTTTAAAAAAAACGCGATTGTTTGAGAAATCTGACAAAATATTTTTGCCGGTAAAATGGCTGTTCGATGATGAAAAAATTCAGAAAATATAGCCTGTTTGTTAAACCGTTCAATTGCGGTAAAAGCAATTATACTGCAATTGGGGCGGAGAATGCAATGGTAATTTCTGCTGATTTCCGCCGGTTTTATCTCGTTAACAGCCTGTAAGACCCCGCCCTCATAGGTCGGGGTCTTACAGGCTATAACACTCGAACTAAGTTCGCTCTAAGGGTTCGGAGGGGGCAATAACCCCCTCCGAACCTAAGGCTCACTTATACTGACTATATAGCGGTGCGCAGTGGCATTTATTTGAAAAATATTTTATTATATAGATGTAGGAAAGCTGGGACAGGGGGACAGGTTCCTTGTCCCAGTTTCCCGTATATAAAAAAAGGAGTGTTTATTGATGGGAATTGCCAATTGTCCGGAGTGCGGAAAAATATATATGGAGAATCCGGCAAAAATGTGCCCGGCCTGTTATGCGGCGTTTGAAGAGGACGAAATGAAGGTGGTCGAATATTTGCGCAAGAAACGCAAGGCGTCGCTGGAGGAGATCCACAAGGGAACCGGGGTGGCCCAAAAAGTGATTTTGCGGATGGTGCGGCAAAACCGGCTGACGAGTGAATTTCAAATCGAGTATCCGTGTGAAACCTGCGGCGCTCCGATTTTCGAGGGCCGGTTGTGCGAGGCTTGCGCCCGCAATGTGCTGGGGCAACTGAAGCAGGAGCCCAAGGCGGTGCAGGACAAGAAAATTGTGAAGGCCAAAGATGAGAAGATGCACATCGGCGAACGTTTCCAACGCTAACGGATGCCTCGGTAATAGATGCGATAGATTTTTTAGCTGCTTTAGATGCTTCGGCAATAAATGCTTAGCTGCTTTGGTAAGCTAAGCGTTTTGGTGACGGGCGTTTTTTGCGTTGCGCTGCAAAGCTGCACTGCAAAGTTGTGCTGTAAAAAATTTGCCGGCAGGTATTAATTTTTTTCGGAAGTTATACGATAGTATTAGCAAGAAGATCCCAGGGGTTTTGTAGGGGGTGTAAATCGTGATTATTTCCAATTCGAATTCGATCAAGGGTGCGGCCAAATTATACGGCGAGCAAACGAAAGTGGCGAAAAGCAGTTCAACCGCTAAAACCGGATCGATACAGCAGCCGGACGAAGTGATTTTGTCGTCGGAGGCGCAAGAACTTAGCTCCGTTCAACAGGCGTTGAAAGATGTGCCCGAGGTGCGGACCGACAAGGTGAAGGATCTCGAAGCGCAGGTCACGGCGGGGACGTATCATGTCGATGCGAAGGATATTGCGGCGAAAATGCTTGATGGCGGCTTGCCGGCAGGCTTGCGGTAGGAGGCGGCATGACACAAGAGTTATGGGAAAATTTTGCGGCGGTGCTGCAGGAAACGCTGGATTTGTACCAGGCGCTGCTGCGGCTGAGTATCCATAAGCGGGAGGTCCTGATTGCCGCCGATGCGCCGGTATTGGAGAAGCTGACGCGGCAGGAGGAGTTGCTGGTCCTGCAGGTTGCCAAGATGGAGGCGCTGCGCAAGAGGGTTCAGTCGCAACTTGCCAAGGTCTATGCAATATCGCCGGACGAGCTGACATTATCAAAAGCCGGGACGTTAGCGCCGGCTTCGGTTGCGGACCGCCTGACTACGATTGGGAAGGAATTTGAAACGGTGAGCGGTGAATTGATGCCGCTGAACCAGTCAAATGCCCGGCTGATTGAGCAGGCGCTTACTTTTGTCAATTATAATGTGAATTTGTTGTCGCGCAATATGGCGGGGCCGACGTATGCTCCGCAGGGGCAGGCCGGCCAAAGCGCGGTCCGCTCGATGATCGACCAAAAGGCGTAAAGAACCGGATCATCATCCAACGCTTCGACTAATCTCGTTAACAGCCTGTAAAACTTCGTTAACAGGCTGTAAAACTCGAAGTAAATTCGCTCTAAGGGTTTGCGCGGGCTAAAGACCCTTCAAACCCAAGTCTCATTCATGTCGCTTGACCTCAGCTTATGGATGATGATCCGGTTGGCCTTTGTGCAGCGAAAGGGACTGTGGGACAAGGAACCTGTCCCCCAGTTCCCTGGATGATTATCCGGTTGCAGTAACTGAACATTTTTATTTGAAGCGGAATGACTCCGCTGAGTTTAATTCATGGAGGAATATATATATGCCGTCTACATTTAGCGGTCTAAATACGGTGATGCGCGGCCTTACGACGCAGCAGGTTGCTTTGAATACGGTTGGCCATAATGTGACCAATGCGAATACGGACGGCTATTCGCGGCAAACAGTGAACCTGGTGGCGGCGCCGTCGGAAACGATTTACGGTTCGCAGGGAGCGATGCAGATCGGCTGCGGGGTGACGATCACTTCGATTACCCGGATCCGCGATGCGTTCATGGATAGCCAGATGTGGAAGGAAAATTCGACCTTGGGCTCGAGCGAACAGCAGCAGAGCCTGTTGTCGAAAGTTGAAGGGGTTTTCCAGGAGCCTTCCGATACAGGGATCCAGACCGTATTGAACCATTTTGCCACGGCTTGGCAGTCATTGGCCACCAATGCGTCTGACGACAGTGCGCGGATCACGGTCCGGCAGCGGGGCGTGGAATTGGTGGATGCCATCCAACATGCGGCGACTCAGCTGACTGACCAGGTTACGGACATCAATAATACGATTGATATTAAGGTTAACGATGTTAACAAGATCACGGAGAATATTCTTTCCTTAAATAAACAGATCTCGTATTCCGAGCAATTGAGCAACGGATCGAGCGCCAATGATTTGCGCGACCAGCGGGATGTGCTGGTTGACCAACTGTCTAAGCTGATCAATGTGAGTGTGACAGAAGATTCTTCGGGCAATTACCGCCTGCAAAGCGGGCAATTCACGCTGTTGGAGGGAAATACTCGACTGGAATTGACGACCCGGACAGATTTTGATCCGGATTTTGGCTATGCGATCACCGTCATCGACGCCGGCGCGACGAAGAATATTCAATTTTCCGGCGGCGAGCTGAATGGGCTGGCCACGGTGCGCGATGAAACGATCTTGGGTGACCAGGGTTATAGGCAGCAGTTGGATACGATGAGCCAGTTTTTGCTGCGGGATTTCAACGCCATTCACCGGGCCGGGTACGGAACGGACAGCGATGGAACGGCGACGGTGGGGACCGATCGGAATTTCTTCGGCGATGGGTCTGTGAACTATGGCGATACTGCTACGGTGGCTTCTATGGGTAGCGGCGACTGGCTGAAAGCGCTGCAAGTTAATGATGAACTATTCGATGCGGCGTCCGGTTTAAGTAAAATTGCTGCTAAAACGTCCGCCACGCAGGGGAATGCCAGCGGCGATAATGCGGTGAAACTGTTCCAGAGTCTGCAGCAGAACGTAACCGACCTGTTGCCGAGCGGGTTAGCGGCTCTGACGTCGGGGAATACGGCTACGCTGGGGAAAACTACGTCGCTGAACAGTTTTTATGCGTCAATGATCGGCGGCTTGGGCGTAAAAAGCCAGAATGCCCAGCGATTGATGGACAACCAGCAGACACTGGTGAGTCAAATCGAAACCTGGCGGCAATCGACAGCCGGGGTCAATCTGGACGAAGAAATGACGAATATGATCCGCTTCCAACAGGGTTACAATTCTTCGGCCAAAGTTATCACGACGATGAACGATATGTTGGATACATTGATTAACGAGATGGTTCGTTAAGGAGAACGGAGGCAGCAGGGATGCGAATTACCAACGGCATGATTAATTCCAATTTTCTTTCCGGCATGAATAAATCGCTGGAACGGCAGGACAAACTGCAAACGCAGCTGGCCGACGGCAAGGCGATCCATAAACCTTCCGACGATCCGGTGCGGGTGGCCAGAAGCCTATATTTCAATACGAACTTGTCGAATAATGAACAATACACGCAAAATGTGAAGGACGCATCATCTTGGATGGATACGACGGACGGGGTCATGAGCGATATCGGTTCTGTCATGATCAAGGCACAGGAACTCGTGACCAGCGCCGACGGCAGTAAACCGGCCGATGCACTGAACGCAATAGGGCAGGAACTGGACGGCTTGGTCGGATCGATTGTGCAGATGGGCAACTCGCAGATCGGCGACCGCTATCTGTTTGCCGGACAGATGGATAAAACCATGCCGCTGGAACGGAAAACGATCACGAATACCGATACCGGGGAAACCGTCGATGTTGTCATTTACAAGGGCGACAACAATAAAATTTCCATGCCGCTGCAAAGTGGATTGGTGGATCCGGACCGGGACAGCGTGAACCTGACCGGGATTGAAGTCTTCGGCCCGGCAGAAACGATCAATACGGTCGATGAAAACGGCAATCCGACGACAGTGACGACGCTGTCGGGGTTGAATGATTTGTTAAAAGTAAAAGATGAACTGCTGAAGACGAGTCCGAGCACGACGTGGTTGTCCGGCACCGGTCTGAAGATGGTTCAGGATGCTCACTCTACGGCGCTGCGAGCGCAGACCGAATTGGGCGCCCGGTCATCTTCTTATGAAATGATCAGCAATATTCTGGCCAACAGCAATACGTCAATCCAGGATGATTTGTCAGCGAATGAAGACCTCGATATCGCTAAGGCGATCGTCGATTTTAAAACGGCGCAAAATGTGTACACCTCATCTCTGTCGGTCGGGGCGAAGATCATGCCGACGAGTTTGGTTGACTTTCTCAAATGATCCGCTTGCAGTGGGAAACCCAGCCGGCGCGCATGGAGGTCAGCAGCCGCGCGGCTAATTTGGAGATGCAAAGTCCGCCGCCTACGTTCTCCATCGAGACAGAAGCGGCGCAGGTCGAGATCCGGCAGCCGCAAGGAATACTGGAAATTGATAGTACTCCCAGCCGGGCGTCAATCGGCTTGAAAACGCCCACGCAGTTTGCTGAGGATCAGGCGGAAGCCGGTCGGCAGACGGTGCTGGATACGATTGCCCGCACGGCGCAAAACGGCGACCGCTTGGCCCGGATCGCAAACGGCGGAAACCCGATTGCGGACATTGCCGCCGAGCAATCCCTGAGCGACCCGGTGGATATTACGTTGGCGCCGCTGGCACCGCCGGAAATTCATTACACGGCGCAGAAACCGGAATTCGATGTTGCGCCGGGGAATGTGGATGTGCAGTCGGAACCAAGCCCGGTCGATATGCAGTATACGCCGGGCGCAGTTGATATTCGTATGGCGCAGTACGCGAGCATTCGCTTTTGGACGACTGGCAGCCAGGTAGATAGGGAAGGTTAAGAGAGTTTCGTAAATAGATGTGAATGATTTTGAGACAGTTGGTAACCGGAGCGGAGGTCAAGCGATAGAGTCGAAGCGAGGGTACCAACTGTCTCAAAAATTACGGCACTCAATTTGTGGTAGTAAACTGATGGGACAAGGGGACAGGTTCCTTGTCCCTCTTTTTTAAAGAAAGGGGATCTATGATGATAGTACAATCGACTCGGTTTGGCGAGCTTGAGGTGACGGAAGAGCAGATCTTTGATTTTCCGCAGGGGATACCCGGATTTCCCGACGAAAAACGGTTTGTGTTCCTGGATTATCAGCCGGACAGTCCGTTTTATTTTTTGCAGTCGGTGGCGGAGCCCAATTTAACTTTTTTGCTGATTGATCCGTTTTCCTTTTTCAAGGACTATGAATTTGCCTTGGACGATGATGTGGCGGCCGAGATCGGCCTGTCGCGCGAAAATCCGCCGGCGGTCTATAATATCGCGACGGTAAAAGGCAGCTTGGAGAATATGACGGCCAACCTGGTAGCGCCGGTGCTGATCAATGCGCGGGACCGCAAAGGCAAGCAGATTGTGCTGGAAAAATCGGAATACACCACCCGGTACCGGCTGTTCCCTGATGGGCTGCCGGGCAAAAAGACCGCTGAAGGGGGCAGATAGCCATGCTGGCTCTGACTCGCAGAATCGGGGAAAAACTCATGATCGGCGATGATATCGTCGTGACGGTGGTCGACATCAAGGGCGATAACGTGCGGCTATCAATCGATGCGCCGCGCAAGGTGAAAATCTATCGCGCCGAGTTGTATGACGCCATCATTGCCGAGAACCAGCAGGCGGCCATGCCGGCCGACCTGACGGGGTTGGAAGGTTTGGCTGGGAGTGTGCATAAGGAAGAAAGTAAAGGAAAATGAATTTCAAATAAATATTGGAATTTTGTTAAAAAGTACTTAAGTGTTTCTTAATTTTATGCGATATAATTAATGAAGTTGTTAAAGCGCCAAATACTCCGGCGGCCGACGGGAGTATCGGTGCTGAGGCAATTCAAAACGGGCAAGGAAGCCCACGAAAATTCAAGGAGGAATTTCTCATGATTATTAACCACAATATGGCGTCTCTGAACACCTATCGCCAAATGAGTGTCAACGAAGGTAACACTGCCAAGTCTCTACAAAAATTGTCTTCAGGTCTTCGCATCAATAAAGCCGGTGACGATGCAGCCGGTCTGGCAATTTCGGAAAAAATGCGTGGTCAGATTCGCGGTTTGGATCAGGCTTCCAGCAATGCGCAAGATGGTATCTCAATGATCCAAACGGCTGAAGGTGCACTGAACGAAACCCACAGTATTCTACAACGCATGCGTGAATTATCCGTCCAATCGGCAACTGATACCAACACCGCCGATGATCGTACGAAGATCCAGTCTGAAGTCGATCAGTTGTCACAGGAAATTACTCGTATTTCCAATACTACTGAGTTTAACACCAAAAACTTGTTGGCTGGTGGATTGTCGACTACTTTTCATGTTGGTGCAAACCAAGACCAGAATATGAAATTGACCGTAAGTGCTATGGATGCTAAGTCGTTAGGGGTTGCAGGTGATTTAATCACTACTAGCATTACTGCTGCTGGTGGCAAGACGGGTATTAGCGACGTTACTGCAGATCTGGGTACTGGTGCAGCAGTCAATTCAACTGCTATCACCGCTGCTGCTTATGCCGCGAACCAAGGTACAGTCGAAGGAGCGATTGCAGATAACACATCCGCATACACTGGTTCCCAAGATATTGCTTACCAGATTAAAACTGCTGCTGTGGGAGCAACTGATGGCAATGTATCTTCCATCCAAATTTCTAAAGATGGCGGGGCGTCATGGTCTACTGTAAACGGAACAGATGGCGCAGGTACAACGGCGTTTGATCTTGGTGATGGTGTTAAAATTACGATTGCTGATGATGCTTCTAATGCTGTTGGGCAACAAGGTTCATTCAATGCTACTGCTGAGTATGCTACACTTCAATTGAAAAATGGTGCTGGCAATATTGGGTCGGCAGTAACGGTTCATAACAATCAAACTAGCGCGGTTATTGGTGATGCGGCGACAGGTAGAACAGCTACCGCTGCATTTACTTTTGCTAGCTTAACAGCCAGTGATGCTACTGTGTCCCAATCTATAACTGCATCGACGGCAGCGACAGTTGACGCTGCTGGTAATGTTAGTACGAAAGCTGTAGCTCAGAAGGGTATTAATGTTTCTACACAAGGTTCAGCTAACCTTGCAATCACTACTATTGATAATGCAATTAAAACTGTATCGACCGAGCGCTCTAAACTTGGTGCATATCAAAACCGCTTAGAGCACACCATTTCTAATCTTGGAACATCTTCTGAAAACGTGACGGCTGCTGAGTCCCGCATCCGCGACGTAGACATGGCCAAAGAAATGATGTCGTTCCAAAAGAACAACATCCTCCAACAGGCCGCTCAAGCAATGCTGGCGCAAGCCAACCAACAGCCGCAAGGCGTTCTCCAATTGCTGCGGTAATTGGGTTAATCGAAAATTTGCAAAGCAAAAAAAGCCAGAGGCGTATGCTTCTGGCTTTTTAATTGGGGTCATTTAATGGGGTTAAGCTTGACTTATTGCATAATTTTTATTTACACGTGTTAATACGTGTAATATAATTGAGTTAAACGAAGGCGTATATTATGCCTGTAAAAGTGCGTGATATTCTACGGCTTTTAAAGGATGATGGATGGTACGAAATTGATAAAGTTGGATCGCACAGGCAGTTCAAGCATCCGATTAAAGCGGGAAAAGTGACCGTTCCTGATCATGGCGCAAATGCTGATTTAGGTCCGATGTTAGAAAAATCGATATTAAAGCAGGCCGGTTTGAAGTAACAAGGCTTTTTATGAGGAGGGCAGGCAGATATGCATATAAATGAAACTTATGTTTATCCGGCGATTTTTGAGAAAACAGATACAGGTTATTCTGTTATGTTTCCTGATCTGCCGGGGTGCTTCACGGTGGGTGTAAATTTGCATGATGCTTATGAGAAAGCTCGGGAGGCAATGGGGCTTCATTTGTGGGGATTTGAGCGTGATGGCGATCCTTTTCCGAAGGCAAGCAGTATTGATACTTTGCAGGAAGTATACGTTGGCGCCTTGTTTGGCCTTGTGGAGGTAGCATTGCAGGAATACCGTGAGAAGCTAGAAACGCGGTCAGTCAAAAAAACGTTGACCATACCGTATTACTTGAATAAGCTCGCAGAAAAACGGAAAATTAACTTTTCACGCACGTTGCAGGCTGCTTTGAAAAGGGAGTTGAATTTATAATGTAAACAATGGGGCCTCATTTACCATGGTAGACCCCAACTACAGCCAGCCGCGTTTGCGGAAGAAACGCGCCATGGCGAGGCTGAGGCCGATCATGATGCCCCAGAGGGCAAAGTAGCCCCATTGCCAGCCGAGTTCGGGCATGTTTTTAAAATTCATGCCGTACACGCCGACCAAGAAGGTCAAAGGAATGAAGATGGTGGAGATGACGGTCAGCAGCTTCATGATTTCATTCATGCGGATGCTGATGCTGGAAAGGTAGATGTCCAGCATGCCGGAAAGAATGTCGCGGTAGGTTTCCAGAGTGTCGATGATCTGGATGGTGTGGTCGTATATGTCTCGCAGATACAGCAATGTTGAATTTTTGACCAGAGGCGATTCGCCGCGGCTTAAGAAACCGATGACTTCGCGCAGCGGCCACAAGGCCTTGCGGAAAAATAGCATTTCTCGTTTTAGGATGTGGATTTTTTTCACGGAGTCTACATTGGGTTGTGATACCAGATCATCTTCTAAGGTTTCAATTTTTTCCCCCAATGCTTCCAACACGATAAAATAATTATCCACGATCACGTCAATCAAGGAGTACGCCAAATAGTCGGCGCCCTCTTTACGGATTCGGCTTTGGGGGTTGTGGATGCGGGTGAGTATGGACTCGAACAGCGGATGTCCGCTTTCCTGGAAAGAAAGAATATAGGAAGAACCGATAATGATACTGATCTGCTCGTCTTCCAGCAGGTCGGTATTTTTATTTAAGCGGAAGGTTCTGAGCATGAGGAAGAGGTAGTCGGTGTAGTCTTCGATTTTCGGGCGATGCTCGCTATTCACGATATCTTCCTGCACCAACGGATGGATATGAAAGAAATTGCATATGCCGGCAATGAGATCGGTATTTTGCAAGCCGTAGAAATGGATCCAGATGACTGCGTTGTTGGCGGACAAGGCGGACAGGTCGGTATCCGAGTGCAGTTCTTGGCTGTGGGTTTCAGTTTCGTTGTAAATGAGCGCTTGCGCTTGCGCTGTTTCGTTGTACTGGTCGCCGATGTGGACGAGGGAGCCCGGCGGCAGGCCCGCTTTTTTTGCCATTTTGACCGGTTTTTTTCGCACAGATGAAAACCTCCTTGGCGTAGACAATAAAATTATTCGTTGATTTCACATTTCCCGTAGTTGCTTCGAAAACCCTTCTTTTGGGGCGGGATAAAGAATTTGTCCTCCTGTCTCTTAAAAACGAAATAAGTCAACTTTTCAATAAGTCAAGCCTGACCCCGAGTATTCATTTTAGTGCATTTTAGTTGATTATTTTCCCCATTTATGGTATTTTGAATGTACGGGATAAAATATTTTAGTTTTCTGATTTTGTTTCGCTCAACAACAGAATAAACAGTCTATAGGCAAACTTACTGAAAAGTATGGACGCAAAACCTTGGGTCTAAGGTGCCGGTCGGCATGATGATTGCCAGGTTGCCGTTTTAGAACGTTAAAACGAGGATTCTATTTTTCCATGGAGGGATGTCTATGATGGTTGAAATGTTGAATCAGGTAACAAACTTGACGCACGAATTAGAAAACTGTGGCTATCATCCGATTCAGATCAAGGCGATCATTCGGGAGGCGATTGATCAGCCGCCGGATAATGCTTCTCGGGAGGATTTGGCCCAACTGATATCGGAACTGGAAAGTTACATTCAGTTCGCGCGCAAATGTAAGGCTTGCCGGTAATTTTGCGGTTCGTTTAGTGCGTTATTAATACGGTTAACACGTATGTTTATTAAGCTCGCTTATTTAGCGGGCTTTTTTACATGCGAAAAAATATTTTTCCAGGGGGCTAATGGAAATTGCAAAATCGTTCGATAGTATAAGCAGAAGAACATTACTTTGCGGTATGAGGTGATGAATATGGAAATAAACCCGGTTGCCTCCAATGACGTGAGTGCAACGATTTCCGCTGTGCGTTCGCCGGCTGCGGCTGACGCGACTGCCGGTGCCAAAGCAAAAGATCGTTCGACAGAAACAAAAAAAAGTACGGATGCCGTACAAGGTAAACAGGATGATAATAAAGATCCGTTAAGCCGTGAGGATATGGAAAAAATGACGGACGAGATGACGAAATTTATGGAGTCGCTGAATACGGATATCCAGTTTTCGCTGCATCAGGATACGGGACGCTTGATTGTCAAGGTCGTCGACAAGCAGACGGATAAGGTATTGAAAGAGTTTCCGCCGCATCAATTATTGGACACGATGGCGGCAATCAGCAAGTATATTGGCGGGTTACTGGATAAAAAAGTGTAGTAGAAGCGGACGTTTGCAATAGTCACTTAAAAGACAGGTAAGGATGCCTGCGTGAGGTCAAGGAGGAAAAGGCATGACAACAAGGATCTCCAATCTGGGAGTTTCCGGCTTGGACATCGACAGCATGGTGAAAAGCCTAATGAAGGCCCGACGTGTGAAATACGATGAGATGGGCCAGAAGAAAACCGTGCTGGAATGGCAAAAAGCCGATTACAATACGATGTACACTACGATCAGCGATTTTCGCAATACGGCATTTACGAATAAGCTGCAGGCGACGTTAACGCCGAAGACCGCGTCTTCCAGCAATGAATCGGTGGCGACGGTGACGGCAAACGCCGATGCGGTGCTGATAAACCACGATCTGGTGGTTACTCAGCTGGCTGACGGGGTGAAAAAAATCAGCAGCGCGGCGATTACAACCGGAACTGCGAAGGATACGCTGGCCAATCAGTTCGGAATCAGCGGAACGTTCAACATCAGCATCAAAAACGGCGATACGACAAAAACGATTGCGGTGGACAGCAGCAAGAGTATTTATGAGTTGGTCAGCAACATCAACAAGTCCGGCGCGAATGTGACGGCCAGCTATGATACGACGCTGGACCGGTTTTTCCTGTACACGAACGGTACCGGGTCCGATTCGGGTATCGATTTTTCCGGCAGTGATGCAGCCGGGCTGAGTTTTCTGGCCGATAATCTGAAAATCAGCACAACTGCGGCTTCCGGAAAAGATGCGGAGTTTCAATTGGACGGGATCGAGCTTTCGCAATCTACCAACAATTTCAGCATCTCCGGCATCAATTATTCGTTGAAATCGGTAGGCGGAACCACGGAGAATCCGGTCCAGATCATGGCGTCACCGGACATTGATAAAACCGTCGCGAACGTAAAAAGTTTTATTGAATCGTATAATGCGCTGCTGACCAAGGTGAACGGGGAAGTGGATGAGGAACGCTATTCCGCTTATACGCCGTTGACCGATGATCAGAAATCGGAAATGTCGGAAGACGATATTAAGACCTGGACGGAAAAGGCGAAAAGCGGTTTATTATACCATGACTCGATTTTGCAGAATTTAGTCAGCAGTGTGCGTAGCAATTTTTCCACCCCGATTTCCGGGCTGACCGGTAGCTATACGACAGCTTCGTCGATTGGCATTACGACCGGATATTACACGGAAGGCGGCAAGCTGTACCTCGATGAAACGAAGCTGCGCACGGCGCTGGCGGCCGATCCGGATGCCGTGAATAAAATATTCGGTTCCTCCGGCACAACGAGCAATGAGAAGGGGATTGCCGTTCGGCTGTACGATACGCTCAAGACGGCTATGGACAAGATCGTGAGCAAGGCCGGTGTTACGGCTTCGATCAGCGGCGATACGAAAAGCAGTATTGCCAAACAGATTCGCACGTACATTACGGATATGGATAATTTCAGCGATCGCTTGGATGATATCGAAGACCGGTATTATAACCAATTCGATGCCATGGAAACGGCGTTGGAAAAATTATCGTCACAGAGCGCCTGGCTGTCACAACAGCTGGGAACCAGTTCGTAATGGATAATGGCTGGATTGGATAAGGAGGAACGATTATGAACACAGCAACATCGGCAAATGCGTACAAACAGCAGCAAATTATGACAGCGTCGCCGGAAGAATTGACGCTGATGTTATACAACGGAGCGATCCGGTTTATCAGCGAAAGTGTAGCGGCTTTAGAGACTGGCGATATGCAGGCTTGTCATAATAAGAATATGCGGGCCCAGGATATTGTCAAGGAATTCATGTGCACGCTGGATATGCAATATGAAATTTCCCAGGGCTGGTACAAACTCTACGATTATATCAACTACCGGCTGATTCAGGCCAATTTAAAGAAAGATAAAGAAATGCTTCTCGAAGCAAAAGGACTGTTGACGGAACTGCGTGATACGTGGTTTCAGGCAATGAAAGAAATTCGTCCGGCGAGGGCCATAGGGAGATAACATGACGATTGAAAAATTGTGGCAGGAATATGCGTTCCTGACGCGTGAAATGACCAAGTTTATTGCGAAACGGGATTTTTCGCTGGTGAATACCTTGTTGGACCAGCGGGAACAGTTGCAGCAAATGATTACGGCATCGGGGGACAAGGCGTATCGCGGCTCTCCGACGGGGCAAGCCATGTTGCGGTCGATTATGGAACAGGAGCAGCAGATTGCTTCAGCGCTGCAAACGCTGCGCAACAAGATGCAGCAGCAAAAGACGGTTTCCAGCACGTACGAATCGTTTCGTGGCACACCCACTGCAATCGCTAATGTCGGTTGGCTGAAGAATGTCAGCGTATAAAAGCGTACAAATACGCAGAAAAATAAGGATCCGGGGAAAACGTTTCATTTTTCCTCAGATCCTTTTTTCTTCCAACAAAGCGCGGATTTGATTTTCCGGCACTGCTTTGCTGAATAAATTGCCCTGGACTTTGTCGCAGCGATATTCGAGCAGTTTTTCCAGTTGGGCTGTTGTTTCCACCCCTTCGGCAGTCGCGGACATTTCCAACTGATGGGCCAGATTAATAATGACCTGGGTCAAATCGCTTTTCCCGCTGTCGCGGACCATCCCGTCAACGAAGGATTTATCGATTTTGATGACGTCGATTGGCAGGGAATCTAAATAGCGCAGCGAGGAGTAGCCGGTACCGAAGTCGTCCAAGTGGATTGTGATGCCCATCTCTTTCAGCTGCAATAGTTTTTGCTGATGCAGTTCAATGTTTTCCATCAAAACGCTTTCGGTGATCTCAAAGCCCACACAGTGTGCGGCGACCCCCGTCTCGTCCAGGATCGAGGCGACAGCCGGAACGAAATCTTCCTGTCTCAGTTGCAGGACGGAAATATTGATAGTTACCGTAAGTTCGCGGTAGCCTTGGTGATGCAGTTCCGTGATGAACCGGCAGGCGTTTCGTATCACGTACAGGCCAATGGGGACGATCAGTCCCGTATCTTCCGCCAAATCAATAAAATCAACGGGGACTACGAAACCATGGTCTTTGCTTTGCCAACGGATCAGGGCTTCCAAACCGGAAATTTTTCGGGTAGGAAGGTGGATTTGCGGCTGGTACCACAAGCAAAGTTCGTCGTTGGCGAGAGCATTGTGGAGGTTCCGGCTCATCGTTAATTTTTCCCGCAGTGCGGCGGCGATGGACTGATCGAAGAACAGATAGCGGTTTTTTCCCTGTCGTTTCGCCCGGTACATGGCCAGGTCGGCGTTCTTCAGTAATTCGCCGGCTGTCCGTCCGTCGGCCGGATATAAGGTGATTCCGATGCTGACTGTGACTTGGAAACTTTTATCTTTTACTTTCAGCGGTTTGTCAAATAGATCGATCACTTTTTGGGCGTATCGTTCCGCTTCGTCTTTGTGTTTGATATTGTCCAGCAGCATTACGAATTCATCGCCGCCCATGCGGGCCACGATGCCATGCCCTTTGGCGATTTTTTCGAGCGCTCTGGCCAGGTTGATGAGCAGTTTGTCGCCGTAGGAATGGCTGTAAGTATCGTTGATGAATTTAAAATTATCGATATCGATAAACAAGACGGCGCCGGTACGATCGGAATCGAAAGCGAATTTCAGGGTTTGATCGAGCCGTTCATAGAGCGCTATGCGGTTAGCCAAATGCGTCAATGAATCGTGGTAAGCCAAATAGCTGATTTCCATTTCGATCTTTTTTCGTTCGGTGATGTCGCCGATGGAACCGGCCATGCGGATAGGCTGCCCGTCGGCGTTTTTCAAGGCTTTTCCGCGGGCCAGGATCCATTTCTCGCCACCCGGGGTATGGATATTCAGTTCGTTTACATAGAAATCAGTTTTGCCGGCAAAATGGCGTTTTAAGGTGGCCTGTGAGCGTTGCAGGTTTTTGCGGGTCAAGATTTTTCGTAAGTGGTTCAATAATTCGGGATCGGTGCTTTTCCAGGAGTTTTTTTGTAAGCCGATCAGCGCGCAGCAGCGGTCGGAAAAATAGATTTCCTTATTTTGAATGTCCCAGTCCCATAACCCGTCATTAGCGCCATCTACTGACAGTTTGTAGCGTTCTTCGCTTTCGTGCAGCGCTTTCTGCAGGTTGGTTTGCTGTTCATATTGTTGGCGAAGGTCCTTCTTTGAGGCAACTACCTGTTGATAGAGGGTGGAAAGCTCCTGGTTGCTTTTTTTCAAGCTGATTTCGGCTCGTTTGCGTTTCCGGACATTGGAGATCAAAATGGCAATGTACAGGATGGGAATCAAACTCAAAACGCCGGCTGTCCAGATCGCTTTTTTGTATTCCTCGTAGACAGATACCGGCGGCGGTGGTTTGTTCAAAACGGTGCTGCCGGCGGGGATTTTATCGGTCGGCAGGTTATAACGCAGCAATTGGCTATAATCCACGGTGATTGCACTGTCCTGGGTGATGGCGGGAGGAACGGCTGCTGCAGGATCACCGTGTAGTATCTGTAACCCGATGCGGGCGGCATCCTGGCCCTGGAGATAGGGGGACAGCAAGCAGCCGCCGACAATATTGGCGGTCATTTGTGTTTCATAGAGGATATATACCGGGGCCCGGCTAGTGGCGCCGAACAATTCGATAAATTGCTGCTCGTCCATGCTGACGTTAGCCGCATCACGGGAATACGCGGCAACAAGAACCGCGCTGTTGGCCGACGCAGTTTTCAGTGTTTCGCTGATGGCCTGGTAAGGAAGTGTGTTCAGGTGAACGACCGTAAGGCCGGGGTTTATTTTTTGGATCGCGTCGGCGAGCGGTTTACCGACTTGCAGTCCAGGTTCCGTATTTTCGTAGACCAGGTAAATGGTTTGCAGGGACGGATTGAACGTTTCCATCAGGCGGAGGGTTCCTGCTGCATCCGGGTTTTCGTAAATGCCGGTTACGTTGCGTTGCTCTTGCAGAAGCGGTGCGGCTGTTTCCTGCGACACGCCGGAAAAGACGATGGGGGCGTTGGAAAAGATTTCGGCCCGGTATTTCAGGGCAAAGTCCAGCGCATCTTGATCGGTTGTAATCAGCAGGTCGGTTTTTTTCTCCATGTACCGGAGGGTATAAAGCTGGCGCAGCAATTGGGGGTTTCGCGGATCGGGACTATGTTTTCCATCCAAATATTCCACGTGGAAGACCGCCTGTTGGCTGGAATCAATAAAGACTTTCATGAGCCCCCGAATTTGTTCGTTGGTCCACTGCATGTCTTTGGCGTACGAGTTGAGAATAATGATATTCGGCTGCGGCTGGGCTTGTGAGACCGGGCAAAGGGCGGAGGAAAAAGAAAAGCCGAGCATGGATAGCAATATGATTATTCCTATCAGGATACTGCGGTTTTTTGCCAACATACACAGGCCGCCTTGCCAGACCGGTATTAACGAAGCTCTTTCCGACCGCCTTCGTTGTGGTCTTATGCTCTCATTTTACTAATATTCTAACAGTTCCGCAAGAAAATTACCTGAAATTGGATGATTTGCAAAGAATTTTTTGATTTTACTTGCATTTTACCCCTAAGAATTCTATAATTTATTGTAAGAACCATTTTGCTTAGGTCTGTGGTTGAAAATCGATGCCAGTCGCAGGCGAAACGATCCACGTAAGAGGCTCTAAATGGGGCTTTGAGCATGGTGCGGCTTAGGGGTAAGCCCTGCCGGCGCGCGATAACAGCGGATTTTTCTTCTGTTACGGTGCCGAGAGGAGTAGTAGTGAGGGGAATTAAGTTTCTGGTAGCGAACCTTCCGGCAGGCGAGTGTGGGGGCAAAGACCAGGTCGGCTAAGCATGGGTTTTTAATTTTCAAGAAGAGATGAGGGATTTCATTAATGGCTTTTCAGGACAAAACTCTCAAATGTAAAGACTGTGGGCAGGATTTTATATTTACAGCAGGTGAGCAAGAGTTTTACGCCGAAAAAGGTTTTGAAAATGAACCCGCTCGCTGCCGGGAGTGCCGTGATGCCCGTAAACGGGAACGGAATGGCGGCGCAGGAGCGCGGGAAATGTACGAGGCGGTTTGCGCTGAGTGCGGTGTAACTACATTGGTCCCATTCAAACCACGCAATGATCGGCCGATTTATTGTCGGGAGTGCTTTGCGAAGAAAAGGGAGCAATAGTATATATTTGATAGTTTTGGCCCGGAATACGTTCCGGGCTTTGTGTTTTTTATAAGGGGAATTTTCACAAAAAGATTGCTTTTTTCTTATGTTATTTGTATAATTATGGATGTTTAATATTAATAGTAGGGGGTTGTGGAATGTCGAAAAAACTGGTTGCGGTAGTTGTTTTATGCGTGTTCGCTTTGTCGCTGGCAATGGTTGGCTGTGGCGGGCAAAAAGCGGCGGAGAAGCCGAAGGTGCTGAAAGTTGGATCGGATACTGCGTTTGCGCCGTTTGAATTCCAGGATGAGAAATCAAAAGAGTATGTTGGTTTCGATATGGATTTGATCCGGGCGATCGGTAAACAAATGGGGTATGAAGTGCAAATTCAGAGCATGGGCTTCGATGGTTTGATCCCGGCGTTGGAAGCCGGCAATATCGATGTTGCGATTTCGTCGATGACCATCAAAGAAGAACGGGCCAAGAAAGTGAATTTCACTAAACCGTATTATAAATCCGGCTTATCGGTTGTGGTCCGGGCGGATAACGAAGCGGTGAAGAGCTTTAAAGATCTGGACGGCAAGAATATCGGCGTACAAATCGGCACTACCGGCGCTGATGAGGCTAAGAAGATCAAAAATGCGAAAGTCCGCGAGTTTAACACCGCTCCGGAAGCGTTCCTGGAGTTGAAAAACAGCGGTGTGGATGCGGTAGTAAACGATCTGCCGGTTAACGAATATTACCTTACCCAGGCAAGCGGCAAAGGGGCCAAAATGGTTGGCGAGCCGCTGAATTCGGAAGAATACGGGATCGCGACTTCCAAGAAAAATGCCGAATTGGGCGAAAAGATCAACAAAGCGTTGGATGAGCTGAAGAAAAACGGCGAGTACGAGAAAATTTACGTGAAATGGTTTGGCAAAAAGCCGCCGCAATAAAAGAGGATACGATGAACGAGGTGCGACTGAGGTTGTGCCTCGTATTTTTTTATTGTTGACAGGGTATTTCAACACGCATATAATTTTACTGTATTTACAGGTGAAGGAAATCGGTTAGATAGGGTGAGAGGAATGAATTTTGATTTTGATTTAATTGTTAACTCAATTCCCCTGCTGCTGCTGGGGGCGGTAGTCACGCTGCAGATCACCTTGCTAAGCGTGGGCTTTGGTTTATTTATCGGGATGTTTATGGGCATGGCGCGATTGTCGAAAATTTGGGCTGTCAAGCTGGTGGCTACGGTGTATGTCGATTTTATCCGTGGGACGCCGCTGTTGGTCCAGATTTTTTTAATGTATTTTGCCCTGCCGGTGTTGACAGGACAGCGCATTGACCCGTTCGTGGCCGCTGTGACGGCCTGCAGTATCAATAGCGGCGCGTATATTGCCGAAATTTTCCGGGGCGGCATCCAGTCGATCGACAAAGGACAGATGGAAGCCGGACGTTCCTTGGGGATGTCATGGCCGCAGACGATGCGCTATATTATTTTGCCGCAGGCGTTTAAACGGATTATTCCGCCGCTCGGCAACGAGTTTATTGCCATGCTGAAGGATTCTTCGTTGGTATCGGTGATTGGGTTTGAAGAATTGACCCGGCGCGGCCAGTTGATTATCGCCCGGACGTACGGTTCGTTTGAAATTTGGATGACGGTGGCTTTTTTATACCTGATTATGACATTGACGATTTCCCGCTTGGTGGATTATTTGGAGCGGAGGTATAAAATTGATGATAAGCATTAAGAATTTGCATAAAAAATTTGGTAATTTGCATGTGCTCCGCGGTGTTGATTTGCAGGTCGAGGAAGGCGAAGTGGTTGTTATCATCGGGCCGAGCGGTTCCGGTAAAAGCACGATTTTGCGCTGCATCAACTATCTGGAGGAGCCGAGCGACGGCGAGATTGTGGTGGATGGGATTACGCTGAGCCGTCAGGAGAGCGTGATCAATAAAGTGCGGGCGGAAGTCGGCATGGTGTTTCAGCGGTTTAACTTGTTTCCCCATATGACGGTGTTGGAGAATATTGAATTGGCGCCAGTCAAAGTGCGGAAGATGCCGAAACTGGAAGCACAGAAAATTGCGCTGGATTTATTGGAGAAGGTAGGTTTAGCGGATAAAGCGAATGCGTATCCGGAGCAGTTGTCCGGCGGCCAGCAGCAGCGTGTGGCGATTGCAAGGGCGTTGGCGATGCGGCCGCGGGTCATGTTGTTCGACGAACCGACTTCGGCGTTGGATCCGGAAATGGTGAAAGAAGTTTTGGATGTCATGAAAACCCTCGTAAAAGACGGCATGACCATGGTGGTTGTGACCCACGAAATGGGCTTTGCCCGTGAAGTCGGCAGCCGGGTTATTTTTATTGATGAAGGCCGGATTATTGAGCAAGGAAGCCCCAATGACGTCTTTTATCATGCGAAAGAAGAGCGGACAAAGTCGTTCTTATCAAAGATATTGTAGGTTGACAGTAAAAACCAGCGGTGATATACTCATGTTTGTGGCCAGGTGTGGTCTGTAGTACATATTTAGGAGGAATTTCTGATGATCGGTAAAGTAAAATGGTTCAGCGCAGAAAAAGGTTATGGTTTCATTGAGAGAGAAGACGGCGGCGATGTATTCGTTCACTTCTCGGCTATTCAGGACGAAGGTTTCAAAACTTTGACTGAAGGTCAACAAGTAGACTTCGAAATCGTTGAAGGCTCACGTGGACCGCAAGCTGCTAACGTTATCAAGGCCTAATTTATTGCATTATTAATATTATATTGCGAATCAGACCCGACCATCTTGGATGGCCGGGTTTTTGGTATTTACGGCGACTGTTGAAAAAGCGCGGTCACGGGGACGGTTCTCATGACCGAAGTGGCTACCCACTTTGGTCATGAGAACCGTCCCCGTGACCGCATTGACCACACGTCCTGCCTGTGCAATACGAACTGAAACAATATTTTGTATACATGACGAAATTTGACTGTTTTTTGTAAATTTTTCTGTATTTTTTACGATTTCCGATAGGAATTTTTCTGTGTTTGGTGAATAATACAAATAGGGACACTGGAAAGGGGATGAGGTATTATGGCAATGACTGTACGTGGAAAAAACATTCAGATTACGCCAGCATTAAAAGACTATGTAGAAAAACGTGTTGGTAAGATTACTAAGTACTTTAACAGCCGGATGCTAGGCGAAATTACTGTAGTCCTCACAGTAGAAAAAGGTCGTCACATTGTTGAAGTTACTATTCCGGTAGTGAATGGAATGCTATTGCGAGGGGAAGAATCCACTCTTGATATGTATACCTCCATTGATTCTGTGACTGATAAGCTGGATAAGCAGATTGAACGATATAAAAGCCGCTTTGATCGCAAACTTCGGGAAGGGCTGAGAGGCGAAATGGCTGCCAACGCTGCCATCGCTGCAAGCGCAGCACTTGCTCAGGCGCAGGAAGCAGAGGAAGAGTTCAAGGTTGTGAAAACCAAGCGCTTCGCCTGGAAACCGATGGACATTGAAGAAGCGATTATGCAGATGAACATGGTGAACCACGATTTCTACGTGTTCACCAATTCCGAAACCGAAGACGTCAATGTGGTGTATCGCCGCAAAGACGGGTATTACGGGTTGATTGAGCCGGAATTCTAATCGCAGAGAAGTAAAAAGAGGCAGGCTGCTCAAAACAGCCTGCCTTACCTTTTGCGAGTGTGGCGGTCACCAGAACCGTCCCCGTGACCGCCTGACCCCCAAAGCTTTGACTTTTGCCGGTGGGTTTGATAGAATTATGTGAATACAGTGTGTTGAGGGGTGAACTTGGTTGCTGAAATTTCTTAAGAAAATATTTGGTGATGATAACGAAAAAGAAATCCAGCGGATGATGGAGCATGTGGAAAAAATCAATCTGCTGGAAAAAGATATGCAAGCAATGAGCGATGCGTCGCTCGCGGGCAAGACGGTGGAATTCCGCCAGCGGTTGCAAGATGGTGAAGAACTGGATTCGCTGCTGCATGAAGCCTTTGCTGTGGTGCGGGAAGCCTCGCGCCGGGTGCTGGCTATGCGTCATTTTGATGTGCAAATGCTGGGCGGGATTACCCTCCATGAGGGGAATATTGCCGAGATGCGCACCGGGGAAGGAAAAACTTTGGTGGCTACGCTGTCGGCTTATCTGAACGCGCTGACCGGCCAAGGGGTCCACGTGGTTACGGTCAACGATTACCTGGCTCGCCGCGACAGCGAATGGATGGGAAAAATCTATAATTTTCTCGGCCTGTCGGTCGGCCTGATCGTCCATGATATGGACTTTGCCCAGCGCCGGGCGGCCTACAGCTGTGATATTACCTACGGTACCAACAACGAGTTTGGCTTCGACTATTTGCGGGATAATATGGTGATTTATGCCGAGCAGATGGTGCAGCGGCCGCTGAATTACGCCATCGTCGATGAAGTGGACAGCATTTTGGTCGACGAAGCGCGGACGCCGCTGATTATTTCCGGACCGGGCGAAAAGTCGACGGATATGTATTTCGTACTGGCGAAGATTGTGCCGAAACTCAAAGAGGGCGAAGATTATACGGTCGATGAAAAAGCGCATACCGTAGCGCCGACCGAAAGCGGCATCGCCAAAGCGGAAAAAATGCTGAATGTGAAAAACTTATACGATAGTGAAAATATCGAACTGTCCCACCATTTCAACCAGGCATTGCGGGCCAACGCCCTGATGAAACGGGATCGCGATTACGTGGTGAAAGACGGCGAAGTCATTATCGTCGATGAATTTACCGGCCGGCTGATGTTCGGGCGGCGTTACTCCGATGGCCTGCACCAAGCCATCGAAGCGAAGGAAGGCGTCAAAGTCGAACGGGAAAGCCAGACCCTGGCGTCGATCACGTTCCAAAATTATTTCCGGATGTACAAGAAGCTGTCCGGTATGACCGGTACGGCCAAGACGGAAGAAGATGAGTTCCGTAAAATTTACCATCTGGATGTACTTGTGATTCCGCCAAACCGGCCGATGATCCGGGAAGATTTGTCGGATGTGGTGTACAAAAATAAACGGGCCAAGTATAAGGCGGCCGTGGCGGAAATTGCGGTCCGCCATGCAACCGGCCAGCCGATTTTGGTTGGTACGACGTCGATTGTCCAGTCCGAGGAGTTAAGCGCGCTGCTGAAGCGGCAAGGAATCGAGCATAATGTATTGAACGCCAAGTTCCATGATAAGGAAGCGGAAATCGTGGCACAGGCAGGCCAGCGCGGAGCGGTAACGATCGCGACCAATATGGCCGGCCGCGGTACGGATATTGTGCTGGGCGAAGGGGTTCCGGCTCTAGGCGGTTTGCATATTATCGGCACGGAACGGCATGAGAGCCGCCGGATTGACAACCAGCTGCGCGGACGCTGCGGCCGTCAGGGCGACCCAGGTTCTTCCCGGTTTTACCTCTCCTTGGAAGACGATCTGATGCGGTTGTTCGGATCCGATAATATTGCCGGCATCATGGAAAAATTAGGAATAGACGAAGATGAGCCGATCGAGCATAAATTGATTACCCGGTCTATTGAGTCTGCCCAGAAAAAGGTAGAGGCCCGCAATTTTGATATCCGGAAAAACGTCCTCGAATATGACGATGTCATGAACCAGCAACGCGAGGTGATTTACAGCCAGCGCCACAAAGTGCTGATGAATGACAACCTGAAAGAAAATATCCTTTCCATGGTGGATAAGGTGATCGAGAACGGGATGAATCTCTACGCAAATTCCCAGGTCTATCAGGAAGAGTGGGATTATGACGGGTTGATCGAGTTCTGCAAGGAGAATTTCTCCCTGGCCGATAACGCCCTGGTTAAGGCCGAATTGGAAGAAATGAGCCGCCAGGAGTTGGCCGAGGAGCTGAAGGATGCGGCGGTTGAGGCCTACGACGCCCGCGAAGCCATGTTCGGGCCGGATAATATGCGGGAACTGGAAAAAGTCGTGATGCTGAAGGTCGTCGATTCGAAATGGATGGACCACTTGGATGCAATGGATATGCTGCGGCAGGGGATCGGACTGCGCGCCTATGGCCAGAAAAATCCGTTGATCGAGTACAAGCTGGAAGCGTTTGATATGTTCCAGGCCATGATTGACAATATTCAGGATGAGGTTGTTAAATACATTTACCGGGTCAACATCGTAACCCAGCCCCAGGCGGAGGACCGTCTCAGCCAAGCCCATGCGAGCCATGGCGAAGAGGAGACGACGAAGCAGCCGCTGGTGAACAAGGATCACATTGGCCGTAATGAGTTATGTCCGTGCGGCAGCGGGAAGAAATATAAGCGCTGTTGCGGAAAGTAATAAATGTAGACTTACTTCAGGTGGAGTAAAAACTCCATCTGAAGTTTAGTCGAATTTATTTCGAGCTACAGCCTGTTAATCCCGACCTAAGAGGGCGGGGTGTTACAGGCTGTGCGAAGGGGCATACGGCGGTAACCAGGATCTTGTAGGCGGGGAAAATGATGTACTGAAAAAAGTACGTGATTTTTCCCGCTTTTTTGTCGAAAAAAGCAGGAAAAATGACTATTGACAGATAATTCTACCATTATACATAAATGTAGACTTGTTTACGAAAAAAATTAATGAATGTACGTTTTTAGCCCAATCGAAAAATCTGGTTTTCCATTGGACTGAACCACATACTTATTCGTTTGCCTAAGGAGGTGAGAGTATGAAAGTGGGTTTGCCAAGGGCTCTGCTTTTTTACTATTATGATCCACTGTGGCAGGCGTTTTTTCATAATTTGAACATTGAAACAGTAACGTCGGGGAATACGACCCCGCATATTGTGGATAACGGGGTGCGGAATTCGGTAGCGGAAATTTGCGTGCCGATCAAGATCTTTTGCGGCCATGTGGTGGATTTGCTGGCCACCGACGTCGATGCGATCTTTATCCCCCGGATGATTTCAGTGGAAGAACGCAAGCGCTTTTGCCCTAAGTTTCTTGGCTTGCCGGATATGATGCGCAATACGGTTCCCGGTCTGGAAGGCCGGTTGTTGGATCCGGATGTGGAATGCCGCCAGGAATCTTTGGTGGACATGCCCAATTGCGATGAGTTTGCCAAAATGCTGGGTAAGGGCAGCCGGGACGTGAAACAGGCGTTTGCGGCGGCGCGGGAACAGTGGGAGGTATTCCGGCGGTACCACCAGTCCGGAATGAATATTGACGAAGCGCTGGCTGCGCTGAATAAGAAGGCGGAGCCGCTGTACGAGCCGCTGAAGACGGAAAAGCGGCTTACGATCGCGCTGTTAGGGTACGTCTACAATATCTACGATTCCTTTGTTGGCATGGATATTATTAAGAAGCTCCGGTCGATGGGGTCGGATGTAGTAACGTTCGAAATGCTGGATGATAAATTGGTGGCTGAGAAATTGCAGCGTTATTCGAAAACGATGCCTTGGACGTTTACCAACAAATTGCTGGGCGCAGGGAACGATTTCTTTGATGACCCGAAAATTGACGGTATCATCCATGTGACGGCCTTTGGCTGCGGCCCGGATTCGATGTTGGGCCGGTTGTTGGAGTTTGTTGCTGTCGATCACCATAAACCGTTTATGACTGTGCGGGTGGATGAGCACACCGGCGAGGCTCATTTAAGCACCCGCGTGGAAGCGTTTACCGATATGCTGCGGCGAAAAAAATACCCGGTGGGATAAGGTGGTGTGTAGGTATTGAAAGTGACATTTCCTTATATGGGTCCCGTGCTTGCGTATAAGAAGTTGTTGGAAGCGGTGGGCCATGAAGTGATTATGCCACAAAAACCAACCCAGAGGACATTTGATCTGGGAGTGAAATATAGTCCGGAATTCCTCTGTTTTCCGTTTAAGTGTTTGATGGGAACCTACATTGAGGCTGTGGAAGCCGGTGCTGAGGCGATTGTGACGACCGGCGGCGACGATAACTGCCGGGCGGGGTTTTATGCAGAAATACACCGGCGGATTTTGGCCAGCATGGGTTATAATGTCCAGTTTTTTGTGATTGAATCGTTGTTTAAGCATACGCGGGAGTTTTTCGGGACGATCCGGGCTTTGAAAGGAACGTATTCCTGGTGGCATACAGCCCAGACGATCCATTTTGTCTTTGATTTGATTGCCGCGATGGACCGGATCCAGGAACGGATCCGTATCTTGCGGGCGCATGAAAAAAATAAAGGCGATTTTGCCCGGGCCTGGCGGGATATTGAGGACCTCTTCACTACCTGTAATGAGCGGAGTGATGTGAGGGCCGCAGAAAAGAGAGCCTGGCAGATCCTCCATTCCGTGCCGGTCGAATTGTGGGATCCCAAACAGGCCGTGCGGGTGGGCATTGTCGGTGAGATTTATGTCACGATGGAAGGCCATGCCAACCAGGAAATTGAAGAGACGCTTGCGTCCATGGGGGTTGAGGTTGTCAACTCGCAATATGTTTCCCACTGGCTGAAGCAGCGGATTCAATTACTGCCCTGGCGCAAATCCTACATGGAAACCATTATCGATAAGGCTAAACCGTATTTGAAAATGGATTTGGGCGGCCATGAACAGGAAAATATCGCCCACATGATCGATTACTGGGAGAAAGGTTTGGATGGGGTAATTCATCTGATGCCGTTTTCGTGTTTACCGGAACTGGTAACACAAAGTATTATTCCTAAAGTTTCTAAAGATTTAGGAATGCCGGTTGTCTCCCTGGCGTTGGATGAACAGCGCGGAACTGCGAATAATCAGACCCGTCTGGAGGCATTTTTGGATCTGGTCATTGGCAAAAAAATTCGTCGCTCCGGCATGCCGGGACTAGCGGCTCGCTAAGGGGAGGGGTAAGGAAACACGATGGTAAAAGATATTTATATTGGAATCGATGTTGGGTCGGTAAGCATCAATATCATCGCGATCGACAACACAAATACGGTGTTATATTCGTCCTATAACCGGACGGAGGGCCAACCGGTATCTTCTTTGAAGAAGGCCTTGGGTGACTTGATGAATTCCTTAAATCCCGGCTGGCGGGTGCAGGGAATCGGCACAACCGGCAGCGGACGCCAATTGGCAGGGTTGTTGGTAGGGGCGGACATCATCAAAAATGAAATTACGGCGCATGCAACGGCAACGATCACTTTTCATCCGGATGCGCGGACGATTTTCGAGATCGGCGGGCAGGATTCGAAAATTATTGTGCTGCGGAACCAGATGGTGACCGATTTTTCGATGAATACCATCTGTGCGGCTGGTACCGGGTCGTTCCTGGACCACCAGGCTGAACGACTGAAAATCCCGATTGAACAGTTCGGCGATTTGGCGCTCAGCGCGAAAGACACGGTCCGCATTGCCGGCCGGTGTACGGTATTTGCCGAGTCGGACATGATCGCCAAGCAGCAGTATGGTTTTTCCAAAGCGGAGATTATCCGCGGCCTGTGCGAAGCCTTGGTGCGGAACTACATCAACAACCTCGGCCGGGGCCGCGAGTTGACGCCGCCGTTTGTGTTCCAGGGCGGCGTTGCCGCCAACAAAGGAATCAAGGCTGCGTTCGAAGCGGAAATCGGCCATGAAGTGGTGATCCCGAAGTACTACAACGTCATGGGGGCGATCGGGTCCGCGATCCTGGCGCGCGAACATATTGCCAGTACCGGCCGGACGACGGCGTTCCGCGGCTACGCGGCGCTGGAGTCTTCGTTTAAGCCGACCAGCTTCATCTGCAACGGCTGCGCAAATGTGTGCGAAGTTGTGAAGGTGATGATGGATGACCGCGTTGTTGCCATGTGGGGCGATAAGTGCGGGCGGTGGTCGAATAGTATAGTTGTCGCATAAAGTGAAAAGGCTTGGCGTATGCCAGGCCTTTTCACTTTATGCTCGATTTGTTTGCTTTATCTTCGTGATAGTGTTAAAATTTAGTCTTGGATCACAATTATTTTAGGGGGATTATAGACAATGCTATTAGAGGATTTACGGCGTGACGTGGAGGATTTTCAGGAAAAATTAAACGAACTACGGGGGTCTCTTTGACGTAGCCGGCAAAGAAGAGAAAATTGCGGAACTGGAAGCGATGATCGGGGATGCCGGTTTTTGGGATGAGCCGGTCGGCGCACAGAAAATTATGCAGGAACTGACGGCATTAAAAGATGATGTCGGTCAATACAATAGCCTTGCCGAGCGGTACAGCGATATCCAGGTGCTGTGGCAGTTGGGCATGGATGAGAAAGATGAAAGCGTATACCCGGAAGTCGCGGACGGGATGCAGAAATTGCATCAGGACGTGGAGCATCTGGAATTGAACTTGATGCTATCCGGCCCGTATGATGCGAATAACGCGATTTTGACGCTGCATGCCGGCGCCGGCGGAACCGAGGCCCAGGACTGGGCCCAGATGTTGCTCCGGATGTATATGCGCTGGGCGGAGAAAAACGGTTATAAAGTGGAAACCCTGGACTTCCTGGACGGCGATGAAGCCGGCGTGAAAAGTGCTACGCTGCTGGTTTCCGGCAAAAATGCCTACGGTTATCTGAAGGCGGAGAAAGGCGTGCACCGGCTGGTGCGGATTTCGCCGTTTGATGCGAACGCCCGGCGGCATACGTCGTTTGCCGCGCTGGATGTGATGCCGGATATTGAGGACACCGTGGAAGTGGTCATCAATATGGAAGATGTCCGGGTTGATACCTACCGCGCGAGCGGCGCCGGCGGCCAGCATATTAATAAAACGGATTCGGCCGTGCGGATGACGCATATTCCGACCGGTGTGGTTGTCCAGTGCCAGAGCGAACGGTCGCAGATCCAGAACCGCGAGCAATGTTTGCGGTTGATGCGGGCGAAATTGTTTAAGCTGGAGCAGCAAAAACAGCAGGAAAAACTGTCGGAAATCGGCGGCGATTACCAGGCGATCGAGTGGGGCAGCCAGATTCGCTCGTACGTGTTCCATCCTTATAGTTTGGTGAAAGACCACCGGACCAATGCGGAGACCGGCAATGTGCAGGCGGTCATGGACGGTGGAATTGATTTGTTTATTGAGGCGTACTTGAAAAGCGGCATATAAGGGTAAGGGGTGAACGGAATGAAACGTTTGCTTGTCGGGTTGTTGGTGCTTGGTTTGCTGCTGGTGGTTGCGGCGCAAGTTTTCCTGCCCCGGGTGGTTTCCGGTTTGGTGGCCCGCAGTGTAGAAAACCAGATTCGGGCGGAACAGGTTACGGCCCAGGTCGAAAAAACACCGGCCTTGCTGATGCTGGCGGGAAAGTTTGACGAAATGACGATCACGGCGGCCAAGGCGCAAACCGGGCGGCTGTTGTTTGATGAAATCAAGATTGCCATTTCAGCCGCTTCTTTCGATATGCCGGCATTGCTGCTGGACCGGCGTCTTGTGCTGGGAACGGCCGGAAAGATCGAGTTGTCCGGTGTGATTACGCAGGAAGAACTGGCGCGCTATCTGAACGCCAACGTGAAAACTATCAAAAACGCGGTGGTGGTGGTGCGGGATGGCCGGGTCATCATCGATGCGCAAGTGGCGTTGGTTGGGCCGGTTGCCATTAAGGCAACGCTGGATGGCCGGATTGTTGGTGATGGCCGGCAGTTGCGGTTTGTGACCGAACACTTCCGTTTGAACGACCGGCTGACCGGCAATATCGGCGGCGCCTTGCTGACAGAAATTCCGTTGGCGGACTTGCGGCAGCTGCCGTTTGCCGTTGGGGTGCGCGAGGTTACGATGGAGCAGGGCAAGGTGACTGTGTATATGGATAGCCGGGTGCCTTTGGATAATCCGTAACCCGGGCAGCGTGAAGATTTTTAGTAACGGCAGGATTCTGACTGTTGATCCCGAATAAAAATTATGTTCTGGATGCGTTACAGGATGACTGCGCTCTCGTGTGTTGGCGGCCTGGGAATCGTTGGCCGGGCGTGGATTTTTAAGGATATAAAGATTGTGGCAAGGTGGGAGTGCTTTGGCAGATTGTAAATATAATCGGGTATTGATCGTTCTGATCGTTCTGGGACTGGTTGCCGCGTTGGCTGTTGGCTGGCAGCGGCATACGTTGGAAAGCGCTAATGTGCGTGTTGAAATGGTCATGGATTATGAGGATATCGTCGAATTGGCGGAAGCGGAAGGCATTCCTACGCCTGCTTTGCTGCAGCAGTTTAAGGCGGCGGGGATTACTTCCCTGGCCGTATACGAAACCACGCTGGAGAAGCTAAACAAGAGCGGCAAGGTGACCGCAATGCCCGGGTCGCATTTTCTGCATCAATACCGGACGGGAACGTTGTCCGACCCGTATTGGCGCTCGTTGGTCGAAACGGGACAGATTGAAGCGGAAGACATCTATGTGGTCGGGCAGGATCCGGCTGTGTTTGCCGAGGTGCAGAGCGATTTGGCCCGCCGCTTGAGTCCGGAGCGGGTGAGGCTGCTGCCTGGCCGCGACAACGTTCTGGCGGCGAAAGGCAATTATGAAAAAGCCGTGAAGTGGAATCTGGGCTTGTCGACTTCCGAAATGAAGGAGGTTGCCGGCCAAGGGTTCATGGTGGTGGCGCGACCGACGAATTATGTCAAAGTGCGGGCCGAAGACGTGGAAGCCGTGTTTGACCGGCTGGCTGCGGTGGAACAGGTTTCTACGGTAATGTTTGTCGGGGAAGAGGCCTTGGGCTATCCGGGGCAAGTGAATTTGACGATGGAAAAAATGCGGCAGCGGGATTTGACGCTGGGGATGATTGAGCACCCGCTGCAGCTTCAGTTTGTGAAACAGGAAGGGCTTACGGCGCTGGCGGCATTGAATGGCTATAAAGCCGCCCGGGTATATGTCATTCCGAAAGATGAACAACCGAAACTCAAGTTGAGCGAGGCGGTGCACCGCTGGGCGGTTACGGATCTGGAACGGAATATCCGCATCAATATGCTGCGTAAATTCGATAAGCCGGAGCCGGGAAAAACGTTGTTAGAAACGAATTTGGCCTATGTTGCCGGTGTCCGGGCCGAGATGGAGAGCCGTGGACTTTCGATTGGCCGGGCGGGTACTTTTCCGCCGTTTTTTCCCAGCCCATGGCTGTTGGCAGTGGTTATTTCCGGAGCAACAGCGGCGGGTGTATTATTCCTGACGCAGCTGCGTTCGTTTGCACCGCGCTACCAGTATCTGTTATGGCTGGTATTGACGCTGATTCTGGCTATTCCGGTATTAAAAGGCAGCGGAATGGTAGTCCGCCAGGCGGCTGCTTTGGCAAGCGCCATCTTATTCCCTGTTTTGGCAATGACTTGGCAGCTGGACCGCTGGCGGAGCCTTGCACCGGCCCGAGGGGCTTCCTTGCTGCGCATTTTGCGTGACGGGGTGTGCGGCCTGACGATTACGGTGTTCTTGTCGATGATCGGCGGCTTTTATATCAGTGCTATTTTGGGCGATGTCCGGTTCTTTTTGGAGATGGAAATTTATCGCGGCGTGAAATTAACGTTTGTTATGCCGCTAGTTTTGATTTCGCTGGTGTATTTAACCCGGTATGAAATATTTAAGACCAGCGGGGCTCATGACGTGCGGGGGGCCTGGCAGCAGGTCGTGAAGCTGCTGGACTATCCGGTGTATGTGAAGACCATGGTGATTGCAGCCGCTGTCGCTGTGGTTGCCTGGGTCTTTGTCGGTCGCTCCGGCCATACGGCAGGCGTGCCGGTACCGGAGTTTGAACTGAAGCTGCGGGCGTTTTTAGAAGATGCGATGTATGCCCGGCCCCGGGAAAAGGAATTTATGATCGGCCACCCGGCGTTCTTTTTGGCGGCGATGGCAGTGTGGCGGCAGTGGCCGCGCATGCTGCATTTTGCCTTGGTGGTCATGGCAACAATCGGCCAGGGTTCGCTGGTAGAAACGTTTGCCCATATGCGCACGCCGTTATTCATGTCGTTTGTACGCGGGCTTGACGGGTTGGCAGTAGGGCTTGTAATGGGAATTTTGGCGGTGGTTGGCGTTCAAATTCTGCACTATTTGTCGTTTTTCTTGGGGAAGGAGACCGCTCGCCGATGACAGAGATTGTAATTTCCGGCTATTACGGGTTTGGTAATGCCGGCGATGAAGCGATGTTGGCTGCCATGATTGAAGCGTTCGAGGATTTGGATCCGCAGATCCGGCTGGTTGTTATCTCCGGCAATCCGGAAGAAACCCGCCGCCGGCATGGGGTTGAAGCGGTGCACCGGTTGAATTATGCCGGCGTTGTCCGTGTGTTGGCCCGCAGCAGCCTGTTAATCAGCGGTGGTGGAAGCTTGTTGCAGGATGTGACCAGCAACCGGAGTTTGTATTATTATCTCAGTATTGTCTGGCTGGCGAAGAAATTGGGCAAACCGGTCATGCTGTACGCGCAGGGCATCGGTCCGGTGCGCGGCGGACTGGCAAAGGCCATGATGCGCCGGGTCGGCAATCGGGTCGATTTGATTACGGTCCGTGATGAAGGTTCGCGGGATGAACTGCGGTTTTTGCAGGTTACCAAGCCGCCGGTGTATGTTACGGCCGATCCGGTATTGGCCTTGCATCCGGTCGATAAGGAGATCGGGCGGCTCATTTTGCGGCGCAGCGGTTTGGAAGGGGCGGCTCCGCTGATTGGCATTTCCGTACGGGAATGGCGGGACTGGCTTCACTACAAACGGGTCCTGGCGGAAACGGCAGACCGGTTGATCACGGAAATGGGCGCGCGGGTGGTTTTCATTCCGATGCAGTCGCCGGATGATGTGGCAGCAGCTCGTAAAATTGCGAAAAATATGAAACAAAAAGCGGTGGTCCTGGAAGAGGACTATACCACGGCGGAATTGCTGTCGCTGGTGGGGAATCTGGATCTGTTGATCGCGGTTCGGCTGCATGCCTTGATTTTTTCGGCTGTGATGCGAACGCCGCTGATTGGTATTTCCTACGATCCAAAAATTGACCGGTTTTTGGCAACCTTGAAGGACCGGCCGGCCGGCACGCTGCAAACGATGACTGCCGAAGCGGTGATTACAAAGGCCAAGGAACTGGCTGGGAAAAAGAACAGAAAACATTGGGAAGAATCAATTAGTGTTTTGCGGGCCCAGGCGTTCCATAATGCGGAACTGGCATTGGAACTGCTGGCAAAGCGGCGCTGATTGTTTGGATATCATTACAGTTTTCCGGGTAATACGCTCGAAAGTATAAGGAGGATGACAATGGAAACAATAAAGCTGACTGATGTGCAGCTGCAAGACTTGGCAAAACGGGCAAACTCGATCCGGCGGAATATCATTTCAATGGTTACGGAAGCGCAATCCGGCCATCCGGGTGGATCTTTATCGGCAACGGACATACTAACGGTATTGTATTTCCTGGTATTAAACGCAGGTCCGGAACAAGTGGCGGATCCCAATCGGGACCGGTTTGTGCTGTCTAAAGGCCATGCTGCCCCGGTGCTGTATTCGGTTTTAGCGGAAAAGGGCTATTTTCCCCAGGACGAATTGTTGACGTTCCGGAAAGTGGACAGCCGCATGCAGGGCCATCCGAGTATGAAAGACGTTCCGGGTGTGGATATGTCGACCGGATCGCTGGGACAGGGTTTGAGCGCAGCCAATGGCATGGCGCTGGCGGCACGCTTGGATAACCGGGATTACCGGGTCTACGCGGTTCTGGGCGACGGGGAGCTGGAAGAAGGGCAAATCTGGGAGGCAGCGATGTTTGCCGCTCATTATAAATTGGATAATGTGACGGCTTTTGTCGATTATAACGGCCTGCAGATTGACGGGCCGATTGCGGAAGTTCTGTCGCCGCTGCCGATACCGGAAAAATGGCGGGCATTTGGCTGGCATGTGATCGAAGTCGACGGACATGATTATCAGGCCATTTATGATGCTGTACAGATTGCGCAAACGGTCAAGGGCAAACCAACCATGATCGTGGCCAATACGGTAAAAGGAAAAGGCGTATGTCAAATGGAAAATGCAGTGGATTGGCACGGCAAGGCGCCGACGGCCGAACAATGCGAAGTATTCCTGCAGGATTTAGCGGACTGATCATTTAAGTGAGCCTTAGGTTCGGAGGGGGTTATTGCCCCCGCCGAACCCTTAGAGCGAACTTAAGACTGAGGCTCGAAATCTTTGATTTCGCGAAGCCGAA
>Ga0316604_10000228_pt1 | contig 80822 bp, 94 predicted proteins | sample OWC_soil_day20_C_FD_207650 | JGI IMG/M metagenome (GOLD analysis project Ga0316604, IMG submission 207650) | Wetland soil microbial communities from Old Woman Creek delta, Ohio, United States - OWC_soil_day20_CT | ecosystem: Environmental > Terrestrial > Soil > Wetlands | place: USA: Ohio... | reverse complement strand
AAAAAACCGTTACCATCAAAATTGCTGATAAAGTAGAAGTCGATATAGCCCGTACCGCTGTAAGCCACAATCAAAATCAACAGAAACCACAATAACTTTTCTAAGATAACTATAGCGATAAAGGTAACCGCCTATACCTCATGGGGTACAGGCGGCTTCTGCCGTCATTGGTTAAAATTGCCATTATAAAGAGTATCTATAGGGAGGGAAATCATTATGGAACCTAATAAAAATGCCAAACAGGAATTGCGTAAGAATATCTTAGCAGTTAGACGGGGAATGAGCCCGGAGGAAGTGGCTGCTGGCAGTGTCCGGCTTGCTGAGCATCTATGTTCTTGGCCCATATATCAAGCTGCTAAAAATATTATGCTCTATCTGGCAATGCCTGATGAACCTCATCTGGATAGGGTTATCGCTCATGCGCTGGCTGCCGGCAAAACCCTCTGTGTGCCGCATATGCGTGAGACACGCGGGTTAATGGATGCTGCTATTATTGCTAATCTTGACGATCTAGTGGTAGGGCAGTTCAATCTCTTAACTCCCAATCCAGTAACCTTAAAACTCTTGGACCCAAGCGAACTGGATCTCATTATCGTTCCTGGGGTGGCTTTCGACAAAGACGGACGGCGATTAGGGATGGGTGCTGGTTATTATGACCGGTTTTTACCCAAAGCCACTAAAGCGGAGCTTATCGGTGCAGCTTGGGCTGCACAAATACTTGAAAAAGTACCGACTGACGACCACGATCGGCCAGTAAATTATTTAATTACTGAAGATGGCATATTTACACGCAGGTAAGGGAAAATGTAAGTAGTTACATTTGCCTTTATGCTGTTGATGAGTAATAGTGCTACGAAGTTGACATCTAAAGGCTAACTTTTGATAAACGGAGGTTTAGTCAATGTCAGTAGCTACTATTGAGCAACCGCTCACCATTGCGCAAGTAAAAGCAGATCATGAAGTATACGTTTATCTTACCCGTAGTACCGAATATCTTAGTCGCCTGGGTTTTACCGAGCATGGTCTCAGACATGCAGGAATTGTTTCGGCCTTGGCTTATAAGGTTTTACAGGAACTAGCCTACCCAGAGCGGGATTGTGAGCTTGCGGCCATAGCTGGATACATCCATGATATCGCCAATATGATTAATCGGTACAATCACGGTGTCTCAGGTGCAATAATGGTATTTTCCATCTTGACCCGGATGGGGATGCCCCCGGAAGAGGTGGCGCTAGTGATATCTGCCATTGGTAACCATGAGGAAGAACGAGGTAATGCAGTTAATCATGTAGCGTCAGCACTCATCCTGGCAGATAAATCAGATGTACACCGCTCGCGGGTTACTAATCGCGACTTTGCCAAATTTGAAATCCATGACAGGGTGAACTATGCCGCTGAGAGCAGCAAGCTATTGATTGACAAGGCATCTCGTAAGATAACGCTTGCTGTTCGTATTGATACGACAATTTGTCCTGTCATGGAGTACTTTGAAATATTTTTATTGCGTATGGTTATGAGTCGGCGCGCAGCCGAATTTTTAGATTGCCAATTTAAGTTGGTAATTAATGATTATGAATTATTGTAGTTGTCTTAACATGTAAAAATTGTATTATGCAAGATTGGGGGATAATTTCTTGAGATGGGATAATTTCGCCAAATTTTTGGTGGTTGTTTTAGCAGTTCTCGTTGCTGCAGGCTTTTATATGCTGCCGCTATCTCTATCAATTAAACAAGGGCTTGATCTACAGGGTGGAACCCATGTCGTGCTGGAAGCTTCAGATACTCCTGAAGCAGCAGTGAATGACGACGCAATGAAGCGGGTGGTTCATATTTTGGAACGCCGCATTAATGAACTAGGTCTGACTGAGCCCATTGTTCAACGCCAGGGAGAACGTCGGGTTATTGTCGAACTTCCAGGTGTAAAAGATCCGGAGAAAGCCATTGAAATGCTTGGTCAAACAGCATTAATGGAATTTCAGGATGAAAGTGGTGCCGTGGTATTGACAGGTAAGGACCTGAAAGATGCCAAAGCCCAAATTGACAAAGGCAATCAAAAATTGGTAGCTATCGAATTTACTGATGAAGGTGCCAAAAAGTTTGCTGACCTGACTGCCAAAAGTGTCGGCAAACATATTGCTATTCTCTTGGACAAACAGATATTAACAAATCCTGTTGTTCAGGAAGTCATTCCCAATGGTAAAGCTGTAATTTCCGGCAACCGCGACATGGCAGAAGCGGAACGGCTGGCAATATTGCTCCGTTCAGGTGCTTTACCGGTTAAAGTTGATGTTCTGGAAACCAGAACAGTCGGGCCGACTTTGGGCGAAGATTCTAAAGCTAAAAGCATGCAAGCGTTTGCGATTGGTCTTGCCAGCATTGTTGTTTTTATGCTGCTATTTTATCGAGTTTCCGGTTTTGTAGCTAATATTGCCCTCGTTTTATATGTAATGATGCTGCTATTTAGCTTAAAAATGCTTAACGCTACGTTGACCTTGCCGGGTATTGCCGGTATTATTTTGGGAATGGGTATGGCCGTTGATGCTAACGTGCTGATTTTTGAACGATTTAAAGAAGAATACCGGAACGGAAAAACGCTCAGGGCCGCTATGGACGCTGGCTTTAGCCGGGCCTTTGCTACTATCCTGGACTCCAACGTAACAACCTTAATTGCTGCTGCTGTGCTGTTTTTTCTGGGAACTGGCCCGATTAAAGGTTTTGCCATTACGTTAGGATTAGGGATAATTTTAAGTATGTTTACCGCCATCACGGTTACCAGATATGTACTCAAAATGTTGATTAACGCTAATGTAATTAAAAATAGTAAGTTTTACGGGGCTTAGGGGGAGAAAAACATGAAATTTGATATCGTCGCTAAACGCTATTGGTGGTTTTTGCTCTCTGCGTTCATCCTAATCCCTGGCCTGATATCGATGGCAACGCAAGGTTTTAATTTGGGCATTGACTTTACCGGTGGCACCTTGCTTGATCTAAAATTTGCCCGTCCGGTGGCAGTAAGCGAAATAAGAGAAGTACTTAAAGATTATCAATTAGAAGGTAGTACTATTCAACTGGCTTTAACAAGTCAGGAAGATAAGTCAAACAATGTATTAATTCGGTCCCATGTACTCAATGAAGAGGAACGCCGCAACACACTTACCGGCTTAGAGACAAAACTGGGAGCCTTTGAGGTTTTGCGGGTCGAAAAGGTCGGTGCCGTAATTGGCGCAGAACTAACACAACAGGCTATTCTCGCCCTGTTGATATCCTGGGCGTTGATGATTGTCTATATTACCTATCGGTTTGAATTTAGGTTCGCCGTTGCCGGGATTGCTGCCCTTGTGCACGATATATTAATTGTAATGGGCATATTTTCCATTTTGCAGAAGGAAATTGACGCTACTTTTGTGGCAGCAATTTTGACAATTGTCGGTTATTCAATTAATGATACTATCGTTATTTTTGACCGAATCAGAGAAAATCTGAGAACATATAAGAAAAGCGATGGTTTAGCAGAACTTGTTAATCGCAGCATCTGGCAGACAATGACCCGTTCTATTTACACTGTTCTTACTGTAATCTTTGCAACTGGCGCGCTTTATGTGTTTGGCGGCGAGACTACCAAGAACTTCTCGCTGGCGCTGTTGATTGGTTTTGCCAGTGGTGCCTATTCATCAATATTTAATGCCAGCCAAATTTGGGTGACATGGAGAGAGTATGACGAGAAACGTCGTACGGAACAGCGAATCAAAGGTGCAAAATGAGTTCTTTAGCCTGAAGCAATTTGCTTCAGGCTTTTTTGCACCATTAAGGCTTTCCTGCAATATCATATAAGCAGGCAGGGGGCGATACATATGGGAGTTATCCTATCGGCGCTAGCGTTGGCACTTGTTCATATTGCTGGCGATAATGTCGCTGTTGTTCCGGCCATGGCTTCGTTAATCGGCAATGGGATTTATTCTACTGTATTTTTAGCATATATGATATTCGGCTCGATAGTAGCCGGTACGTCAGCCTGGATAGGGGCAAAAAGCGGCCGCGAACTGACGCCGGCTGTTAAGCGACTATTCGGTGTACGCGGTAAAGTGCTGCTGGCGTTAGCAATAGCAGCGGTATCATTGCCAGCTAGTGCCTTAACAGGCGGGTATTTTGCCGGACATCTGATACAACAGCTAACAGGCATGCCGTATGACTGGGCTGTTCCGCTCTATATATTTGTATGCTGCGCGCTGGCTGCTGATTATGGTCAGGAGCTACTGCGGATTTCTAACTATGCAGCCCTTTTGCTTATCCCGGCAATAGGTATTATGGTAGTTAGGTTGCCTGATGGTATCACGACAATATCATTTACTAATGTACTATCACTAGACAATATCAATTGGCCACTGGTACTAGCACTTATTGGCTATAATGCTGGTGGTATGCATTCGGTGCTGGTAGTAGAAGTGGGGACTTATTTTGCTCATAAAAACTGCGCAGGGATATATTTTGCAGTACTAGCTAAATCTTTTGAGGGGCTTTTTACTTTGCTACTAGCGCATATAGCCTTACTAGGCGGCTACGGATTTATGCCGTTGACAACTGTTGCCCAACAGGTTTTTGGTTCCTGGCTTGCAGTTGGGTTTAATAGTATATTGGTATGCATATTGCTCAATACAATGGTTCCAGCAATGTTGGTCAATGCCAAGCAACTGACTATAATCACAAGACTACCGTTTAAATTAGCACTGGTTTTGGCAGGAATAGTAGTGTGGTGTGGAAGTTTTATCAGCTTAGAATTAATTCTCAAGCTGATGAGTGCAACTGGTTTGCTGATGATTGTTTTCATCGGTTGGGTAGCTTACTTTCTACATAAACAAGGAGATAACAAGTTACAATAATGGTACCAACAGTTATATTCAGGGAAACGGGGTAATTGCCTTTTGTGGGTCGAATTTGTAGTAACATTGATTATGATGGCAGGCCTTTTCTGTACGGTGTCAGTAAAACTATCGGGAACGCTGATCATCTTGCTGGGGGCTGTTCTTTATGGTATTTTTACTGATTTCGTGACTTTTACTCTAGGAACAATGGGGTCATTGATACTATTTTCCCTACTAAGCGAAGTAGGCGGGCGACTATTACAAAGCTATTTGACGGAGAATTTACCGATTTCACGCGATTTTAGCGTTAATGGTACAGTATGTTATTTGGGCGGGTTACTGGCAAGTAATGCTTTGCTCGGTTCGGCTTTTGGTTTTTTACTATGGGAGTTAGTAGCCGGTAAAACACTTATGCCTCATGGTGATATGGTTTTCCAAGTGCTGCTCCGACTACTCGGAGTGGCTTGCCTTCGATTTGTCTGTGGAACGATTATGATCGTCATTATGCAGCTGTACATGTTTCTATAATAAATGTTTGAATGGTAACAGGTAGTACGCCTGTTTCTGTTGTTTATTGTAAGTTTTATTTTATATGGGCTAATATTAAAGGAATATTGCACTTTTTGCGAGAATACTAATTCGATATATAATTATTTATGGATGTGATAAAAATGATGAATTTACTGTTTGCCTTTGTCTTTGCATTACTTGTTGCCATCTTTGCTGTGCAGAATGCATTGCCGGTTACGGTAAGTTTCTTAATGTGGAGTTTTCAAACCTCACTAGTTATCATTATCCTGGGGGCGGCTACTTTTGGTGCTCTGACTATTTTGTCCCTTTCCATGCTAGTTCAATTCAAGCTGAAGCGAAGTCTGAATAAGTTAAACCAGTCTAAGCAACAATTAGAAGCGGAAAACCTTGCATTAAGAGCCACCAAGGAAATGCAGGCAGAGAGTCAGAAAGACTAAGGAAATCCAGGTAAAGTTGCAAAAAATTACACTGTATACTACAATTATCTAGTATATTGTTACGGAGGGCTATAAACTTTATTATGGCTAGGCTTAAAAAAAAATGGAGATTGTTTCCAGCTAGGCGTCAATTAGCAAACGAGCTCAGCCAGAAACTTAACATATCTGAGTATATTACACAAGCAATGATAAACCGTGGTCTTACTAATGAACAAGCAGCAGCCAAATTTCTCCACGCTGGTGCTGAAAATTTTGTAGATCCATATGCACTAAAAGGTATGAAAGCTGCGGTTGAGAGAATTACTCAAGCAATTGAAATACAAGAAAAAATCACTATTTATGGTGATTATGATGTTGATGGCATTACTGCCTGTGCTACTCTTTATAAGACGTTAACCAGACTTGGTGCTAATGTCGAGTTTTATATCCCAGACAGGCAAAGCGAGGGGTATGGACTTAATCCTGCGGCTTTGCATAAACTAATAGATGCTGGAACAAAATTAATTGTTACCGTTGACTGTGGTATTAGTGCCTGTAAGGAGATTGCGGCTGTCAATAATCAGCTTGACATTATTGTAACCGACCACCATCAACCGCCGCCTGAACTCCCAGTAGCTGCGGCCATCATTAATCCCAAGCAGCCGGGATGTTTGTATCCAGAAAAAAATTTGGCTGGTGTTGGTGTTGCCTTTAAGTTATGTCAGGGGTTATGGCAACATTATTATGGGCTTGGAACCAAGTTTTTTGATTACCTTGATATTGTGGCTATTGGCACAGTTGCTGATATAGTACCACTTACCGGAGAAAATCGGGTCTTGGTGAAACTAGGTCTAAAACAGTTACAAACTACTGATAATTTGGGAATTAAGGCTTTACTTGAAATATGTGGATTAAGTGGCAAGGTTATTGATAGTGGCAGTATCGGTTTTGTCATTGCGCCGCGTCTTAATGCTGTAGGACGTGTTAGTAAGGCTGCTGCCGGAGTGGAACTGCTGATTACTAACGATGCTAATCAGGCACGAGAACTGGCAAACCTACTAGATATGGAAAATGTAGCTCGCCAAAATATAGAAAAGCTAATTTTGGAAAAAGCGGAAGAACAACTTGAAACAGTAGATATAAATGCAGCTAAGGTGCTGGTACTAGCTGGCGAGGAATGGCATTCAGGCGTAATTGGCATTGTAGCTTCTCGGTTAGTGGACAAATATTATAAGCCAGTAATTATGATTAGTATTCGCGACGGGATGGGTAAGGGGTCTTGCCGCAGCATACCGGCCTTTGACATTTATACTGCGTTAACTCATTGTTCTGATCTATTAGCGCAGTTTGGGGGGCATCGCCAGGCAGCAGGTCTGTCAGTACCCGTGTCAAACATACCGCTGTTGCGCGAACGATTAGATTCCTTGGCAGCCAAGACACTATCAGCAGCCGATTATGTGCCTGTTCTTACGATTGATTCTATGTTGCCATTAGAAGAAATCAATGCTACGTTTCTTGAACAATTGGCTTGTCTTGAACCCTATGGGTTTGGCAATCCCAGTCCGGTATTTGCCTGTCATAATATCGAAATGAAAGAGAAGCGGCTTATAGGACAGCAAAGTCGCCATTTGAAACTCAAATTGAAAAATGCTGCAGTTAAGGATGTGATTGCCTGGAATATGGCAGAATTATCGACAAGCCTTACCTGTGATAAAACGATAGATTTAGTATTTGTTCCAAAATACAACGAGTGGCAGGGACAAAAAAACGTACAATTGACTGCTCATGACGTACGACAATCGCCAGATATGCAAACGCAAGTCACTCTGAATACAATTGCTCCTGATCGTACCTGTATTGCGCAAGTATATTTAACGTTAAAAGAATATAATAATTTAGGACAATATAATTTATCTTTGCAAACTATCGCAAATAAGATTTTGAACAACTATAATGCTGCTTTACCAGAGAATGTTCTGGATATGGCTTTAACTATCTTAGCTGAATTACACTTACTTACAAAAGAGTCGAAAGAGCAAGGCAATTTTACTATTCAACTTACGCTAGCGCCACTTAAAAAGCTTGAGTTAACAGACTCACCTACTTTTCGGGAAAGTATCAAAATGCGTGAGGAGTACTTGAATCAGTTTGGTTAGTCTAAGGAGGTAACTATGGATTTACGGGAAAAAATCAGAAATGTACCCAATTTTCCGCAACAAGGCATCCAATTTAAAGATATTACAACACTGTTAAAAGACGGGAAAGCCTTTCGTACGGCTATTGATTTGCTGGCAACGCCTTACAAAGAGCAAAATATCGATATTGTTGTCGGTCCAGAAGCACGGGGATTTGCTGTAGGTGCTCCTGTTGCGTATGTTTTGGACGCCGGGTTTGTGCCAATACGCAAACCCGGCAAATTACCTGCGGCGACAATTAGTTATCAATATTCCCTGGAATATGGCAAGGATGCTTTGGAAATTCATAAAGATGCAATTGAGCCAGGAAGCCGAGTCTTGATTGTTGATGATTTGTTAGCAACAGGTGGTACTACAATGGCAACGGTCAAAATGGTTGAGCAGTTAGGTGGTAAAGTGGTCGGTCTGGCTTTCTTAATTGAACTAACCTGTTTAAATGGACGTCAGGGCTTAGCTGGTTATGATATCACCGCACTTATTCAATATTAGTTAATTAGCCAAAGTACAGAACGCAACCTACGTTATAGCAGTGATAGTAAGAGGTGAGTCATGGGCAACGATGGAGTTCAGGTCAAAAAAAGAAATAAACCAAATATTGAAAATATAATAGCCAAAATTAGAACCTACCAGCCTGACGCGCCATTACAATTGGTTAATAAAGCATATGAACTAGCATATAGTGCTCATGACGGTCAACTTAGAGTCTCAGGAGATGAGTATATCTGTCACCCGATCGGGGTTGCTACTATATTGGCTGATTTGCAGATTGACGCTGTCACAATTAGCGCCAGCTTGCTGCACGATGTAGTAGAGGATACGCCAATTACTCTAGAATTGTTGGAAAAAGATTTTGGTAAAGAAATTGCCATGCTTGTCGATGGAGTCACTAAATTAAACCGAATTGAGTATAAATCGAAAGAAGAACAACAGTTAGAGAATTATCGGAAGATGTTTCTAGCTATGGCTAAAGATATTAGGGTCGTATTGATAAAACTTGCAGACAGATTGCATAACATGCGTACTCTTAAATATATGGCACCGCATAAGCAAGTGGAAATATCTCGTGAAACATTGGAAATATTTGCGCCCTTAGCGCATCGCTTAGGTATTTCTAACGTAAAGTGGGAATTAGAAGATCTCGCTTTTCGCTTTTTAGAGCCAGAAAAATACTATCGACTGGTAGAACAGGTAAAACAAAAGCGTAAAGAACGTGAGAAGATTATTACCGACGCCATCGCGCTGATGGAAGAACGTCTTGGTTCTGTTGGGATCACTGCTGAAATCCAGGGACGGCCAAAGCACTTTTACAGTATCTACAAAAAAATGAAAAAAAACCACAAACAGGATGTCAGTGAAATTTATGATTTGTCAGCCATCCGCATTGTTGTTGATTCATTAAAAGACTGTTATGGAGCGTTAGGCATTGTTCACACCTTATGGAAGCCTTTGCCTGGCAGATTCAAGGATTATATTGCGATGCCCAAATCCAACGGCTATCAGTCGTTACATACTACCGTTATTGGACACTCAGGCCAGCCACTGGAGATTCAAATTCGTACATTAGATATGCACCGAATTTCTGAATATGGTATTGCTGCTCACTGGCGTTACAAGGAAGGAACTAAAGTTGCCCACAAAGATACTGATCAGAAATTGGCTTGGCTTAGGCAGCTTTTGGAATGGCATCGCGATTTAAGAGATCCGCGCGAATTCATTGAGACGGTAAAAATGGATGTTTTTGCTGATGAGGTGTTTGTTTTTACACCCCGCGGTGATGTCCTGGATTTACCTGCTGGATCGATTCCAATTGATTTTGCCTATCGCATTCATACTGATGTAGGTCATCGTTGTGTTGGTGCAAAAATTAATGGTAAAATTGTGCCCCTAGAATATAAGCTTACCAATGGTGATATCGTTGATATCATTACCGCCAAGCAAGGTAATGGCCCTAGTCGTGATTGGTTGAATATTGTTGGTTCATCGGAAACTAGAAATAAAATTCGTCAATGGTTTAAGAAAGAAAAACGTGAAGAAAATATTGCCAAAGGCCGAGAAATGATCGAACGCGAGAGTAAAAAGCTCGGCTATGAATGGCGTGATCTTGTAAAAGGTGATCGCCTAAATGAGATTGCCAAAAAATTAAGTATTTCAAGTGAAGATGACTTATTTGAAGGCTTAGGTTATGGCGGAGTTACCTTACATGGAGTTATAGCCAAGCTGATTGAATTGTATAAAAAAGAATTAAAAAGCTCGACGACGCCTGACGTTTCGGCTATGCTGGCTGAACTTAAACCTAAACGTCTCAAGAATAAAGTTAGTCATGGTATCTTGGTTAAAGGCGAAGCAGGCCTTATGGTCAGATTAGCCCGTTGCTGTAATCCATTGCCTGGTGATATTATCGTAGGTTATATTACCAGGGGCCGTGGGGTATCGGTACACCGTGCTGACTGCCTCAATATCCTGAACAATTCAGAAGAATATGAACGGATGATTGAAGTTAACTGGGATATTCCAGGTGATACGCTTTATCGAGTATCGATTGAGATCATCGGTCTAGATCGCCACAACCTACTATCTGACGTCATGATGGTGGCGGCGGATGCCAAAATTAATGTAGGTTCTCTAAATGCCCGGGTACAAAAAAATAAGACTGCTAACATTAATATGGATATTGATATTGGTAACCTAAGTCAGTTGGAAAATATAATGAATAAGATGCGTAGGATTCCAGATGTTTATAATGTGCATCGTACGACGCAATCCTTAGGAGGAGTCTAATGAGGGCTGTTGTCCAATTAACCGATTGTGCCAGTGTAACAGTAGCTGAGCAAGAAATTGCTGCGATTCAGACCGGGCTAACTGTTTTTTTAGGGGTAGGTCAAGAAGATACCGAAGCAGATGCCAATTTTCTTGCAGAAAAAGTTGTTAATTTACGAATTTTTCCAGATAATGAGGGAAAAATGAATCTATCTCTTAAGGATATACAGGGCGATTTGCTGGTAGTCTCTCAATTTACTTTGTACGGCGATTGCCGTAAAGGACGTCGACCTAGCTTTGATGCTGCCGCTCCGCCCCAAGCGGCAATTGGACTTTATGAAACTTTTGTACAATTGTGCCGTAACATGGGGATAACGGTAGCTTGTGGACAGTTCCAGGCTGAAATGATCGTGCGTTTGACGAATCATGGACCAGTGACAATGCTGCTAGACAGTAAGCGGCTGTTTTAATAGGAGAGTGATTACATGAAAATAATTCAATTGGGAGTAGGTCAGCTTGGGACGAATTGTTACATAGTGTACTGTGAGCAAACCTTACAAGCAGGTGTAATTGATCCTGGCGGAAGTGAGGAGGCCATACTTGCTGAAATCAACAAGGCCAATCTTAATGTTGCGTATATCATCAATACTCATGGCCATGCTGATCATATTGCCGCGAATGATGCAATTCAACAAGCAACAGGGGCCAAGGTTTTAATTCATTATGAAGATGCCGGTATGTTAACAAATGCCCAGCTTAACCTATCGATGTATATTGGTAATGGTATTGTTTGCCGGCCAGCTGATCGCTTGCTCGATAATGGCGATACGATTACTATTGGCAGTATTGAGTTTAAAATATTACATACTCCTGGGCATACGCCGGGGGGGATATGTCTTTTGGCTGATAAGGTGCTTATTGCGGGTGATACCTTGTTTGCCGAGTCAGTTGGCCGAACTGATTTTCCTGGCGGTTCTAGCACGCAGCTTATCAATAGTATAAAAGACCAGTTACTGAATCTTGAGGATACGGTTAGAGTTTTGCCAGGTCATGGACCAGAAACCAGCATTGGCTGGGAACGTAACCATAATCCTTTTATTCAGTAATGGGATTAATACTATGATTAAATCACCTTCAGTTTTAATTAAAATTGCTATTTTGGTAATCGGTTTCTATATTTTTAGCCAAATAACATCCATTTATCTTCCCATCATTCTAGCAATTATTGTTGCTTTTGTACTTAATCCTATTGTTAATGCCGTAGCTGCTATACCCTTTGGGACAAAGCAGTATCATCTACCTCGTGGAATTGCCATCTTGTTAGTATTTCTCTTAGCAGGTCTATTGCTGGCACTTGTTACAACGTTTGTGTTGTTTCCGTTTATCAATGAATTTAATAAGTTTGTTGGCGATTTACCCCGTCTTATGGCCAAAATTCAAAATTTAGCTATACTAATACAGCAGCAGGCAAATTTGGCACAAATACCTGATAATTTCCGTCAAATTATTGAGAATGGACTGGGCGGAGCAGCTTCGTATGCTGTAAGTTTGACACGTAATGCCTTTAATACAATATTTGTTTTTGCAACACAAATCATCGAACTAGTAATTGTCCCTGTGCTTGCATACTACTTTCTAAAAGATTGGCGAAGTCTTAAGGAAGGTGTCGTTACTCTTTTCCCTGCGTCCATGCAATTGCGAACTATTAGCATAATTGAGGAAATGGCTACTGTTGTTAGTAACTATATTAGGGGACAAGTAGTTATCAGTGTAATTATTGGTCTTTTGGTATTTTGCGGTATGTACTTTCTAAAAGTAGACTATCCCTTAGTGTTAGGACTCTTGGCCACTCTGACGGAAGCTATTCCGATCATTGGCCCAATCATTGGCTCGATTCCAGCCTTATTGCTGGCTTCGTTGGCATCACCAATGCTGGCAATTAAAGTAGCTGCTTTTTATATAATTATTCATCAAATTGAAAATAACATAGTAGTTCCTAATATTATGGGCCATACTATTGATTTGCACCCTGCACTGATAATCATAAGCTTGTTAATTGGCGGCCAATTCTATGGTATTACAGGCATGATTTTAGCTGTACCTGTTGCGGCGCTTTTGAAAGTGTTGCTTCGCCACCTTTGGTATCTTGATGATGATAAAAAAGACAGGTGAAATGTATGAATGTTGACTTATCTAACTTACGCCAGAAGTTTAGAGAACGCGATTATAAGCTTACGCCACAACGTCAGATCATTTTGCAGGTGTTTATCAATAATCGCGATAAACACTTAAGTGCAGAAGACGTTCACAATATTGTGCGTCAGCAATCAAATGATATTGGTTTGGCAACAGTCTATCGTACCCTTGAATTATTTAGTGAACTTGAAATTCTGCAAAAAATTAATTTTGGTGATGGTCGCAGCCGCTATGAAATTAATGAAACCAGTAGTCCCCACCATCATCACCATCTTATTTGTCTTACCTGTGGCCGAGTCATTGAATTTGCTGATGATCTACTGGAAGACCTGGAAACCATCATTGCTAAAAACAGCAATTTTACTATCGTAGATCATCAAGTAAAGTTTTATGGATATTGTCAGGAGTGTCAAAAGCACTGTGAAGATTAAGGATTTTTTTATTACTCCCGTTACTGGTACCCATGTGGATGTTTTAGCTGCAATCCGTGACACAATGGCACTATTTGATGTTAATGATGCCGGAATTTGGCAGGAAGAAGCCCAGTTAAACCAACTGCGGCCTGATAGTTTGTTGGTAAAATGTGCAGTTAAGTCTGATGAGGATACAATAGAGGTCAAAGTAACTATTGATTTTTATAATTCCTCAGCCGTGCTAAATCAGTTGACAGAGTATGAACGTCGTCCACTATTACAGGAAAATATACGAAATAAAGAAGTTGAAGACATAACCGGGCTTATAAGACGACTAGTACGACTTAATATGCTGAAGCTGATGCGGCAAATAGCTGGACATAATCCTGGACCTTGGGGGATACTACGCGGCGTTCGTCCGACCAAAATTGTTCATAAATTGCTTGATCAAAATGTTGATCATTCTGAAATTGTAACAAGGCTTATCAGAGAGTATGCGTTAGCGTCTGCTAAAGCTGAACTTGTTACAGGCATAGCTGTTTATCAACGTCCGTTTATTGCGACTCCTGATAAACTTGCAGGAGGAAAAAAAGTAAGTATTTATGTAGGCGTACCGTATTGTCCGTCCCGATGTTTGTATTGCTCATTTCCTTCTTACGTGCTGCCAGAGCGACGTGAACAACTTGATGCTTTTCTCCGGGCAATTACTAAAGACATTGAAGGTGTCGCTAGTTTACTAGCAAAGTTTAATTTATCGGTAGAGAATATTTATGTGGGGGGCGGAACGCCGACCAGTCTGGCAGCAGATGATTTATCCACACTGGTAGCATTGGTAAAACAAAATTTTTATGGGCCTTATACAAGCGAGTTTACTGTTGAGGCCGGTCGGCCTGACAGTATTAACGATGAAAAAATTGATGTATTACGTCACTATGGAATAAACAGAGTTAGTATAAATCCACAAACAATGCAAGATAAAACGTTAAAACAGATTGGACGGCGACACACTGTTCAGGATATAATAGATGTATTCGCTAAAATTCGCCATGCAAAAATACCTGTAGTAAATATGGATGTCATTGCCGGACTGCCAGGAGAGAGCCAGGCTGACATGGAAGATACCATGCGGCAAATTGCACTACTTAATCCTGAGAATATTACTGTCCATACCTTGGCATTAAAGCGTGGTTCTATTCTCAAAGAATCATTAAGTTCTGGCGTAATAACAGGACAAGCATTGCCTAACGAAGAAATAACTCAATTAATGCTCAAAACTGCCGCCACTTATACTGCTAATATGAACATGCATCCTTATTATCTATACCGTCAGAAGTATATGACAGGTAATCTTGAAAATGTCGGCTATGCCAAACCGGATACGGATTGCTTGTATAATATGCAAATTATGGAGGAAAGACAGACTATCATCGGCATTGGGCCAGCTGCTGGCACAAAGGCGGTAAACCCTAAGAACTGGCGGTTACAAAGCTCTTATAACGCTAAAGATATTGGTTCCTATATAAAAAATTTAGATATATATCTGAGCGAAAGACATACCTTGCTTTCAAGATTGTATGGCGCCCATGAGGAGGATTTACTATGTTGACAACTGGCCCCAGGGGGACCAAAGATATATTGCCTGACAATAGTGGACATTGGCAGTATGTTGAAAAAATAATACGTGAAGTATGCCACAATTTTGCTTATCAGGAGATTCGTACTCCAGTCTTTGAACATACTGAACTTTTTCTGCGCGGCATCGGAGACACTACCGATATTGTTGAAAAAGAAATGTACACTTTTACTGATAGAGCCAAACGCAGTATTACTTTACGGCCTGAAAATACGGCCTCTGTTGTTAGGTCGTATCTTGAGAACAAACTTTATAGCGGACCTCAACCCACAAAGCTATTTTATATTGGCCCTATGTTTAGGTATGACCGTCCGCAGGCTGGACGCTACCGCCAATTTCACCAGTTTGGTGTTGAAGCAATTGGTGCGCAAGGGCCGGCTATCGACGCTGAGGTTATCAGTTTGGCTGTAGGATTCCTCAATAAGCTAGGATTAAGTGAGTTAAAATTACTTATAAACTCTGTTGGGTGTCCGAATTGTCGTCCGGTGTATCGAACTAAATTGCAGGAGTTTTTCCGTGAAAAACTTCCTCACTTATGTTCAGATTGCCAGTCGCGGTATGACCGTAATCCGATGCGTATCTTGGATTGTAAAAATGAAACCTGCGCTGAATATTCCCAGGGAGCCCCTCACATGCTGGATTGCCTGTGTGAAGAATGCAGCAGTCACTTTGCTGGCTTACAAGAGTTACTAACAGCAGCGGGAATTCATTTTATGATAAATCCCCGCTTAGTGCGTGGACTTGATTATTATACAAAAACTGCTTTTGAAATTCAGTATTCACCCTTAGGAGCACAAAGCGCAGTATGTGGTGGTGGACGTTATGACGGCCTCATTGCTGAATGTGGCGGGCAGCCAACACCTGGTATCGGTTTTGCGATTGGTGTTGAGCGAGTGTTGTTAGCTTTGGAAAAGCAAGAATTACTGCCGAAATTTACTAACGCGATTGACGTTTTTGTTGCCCCATTGGGAACTGAAACCCGGGCCGCGGCATTTCAGTTGCTAACAGAAATGCGCCGCGCCGGTATTGCTGCCGATATGGATTTTATGAACCGCAGCTTGAAAGCACAGATGAAGTATGCTAACAAATATCCCGCTAAATATGTGGCCCTTATTGGTGAGGATGAATTAGCAGAGCAGAAAGTAATGTTAAAAAATATGGAAACAGGCAGTCAGGAATTAATGGATAGATCTGCACTGGTACCTATGATTTCAGAGGGGATGGAGAAGTAATGTCACAAATGGAAATAATTGATCATGAAATTACTAGTAAAATTGATACAATGCAGGGAGTAAAACGCACCCATGCCTGCAATGTCCTGAATCAGGATCATACCGGACAGGAAGTTACCCTGTGTGGGTGGGTTTCAAGACGGCGTGACCATGGCGGACTTATTTTTATTGATTTGCGTGACCGTTCCGGCATTGTTCAGGTTGTATTTTCACCTGATGTTAATAAAGACGCCTTTAGTAAGGCTGAGGCAGTTCGTAATGAATACGTATTAGCTGTACGCGGCGTTGTAAAGGTTCGTTCTGAAAGTACAATTAATCCTAATATGGCTACAGGTACAATTGAAGTTTTTGGCAATGAGTTGAAAATATTGAATACAGCTAAAACACCTCCTTTTTATATTCAAGACAACATTGATGTTGATGAAATTTTACGATTGAAATATCGTTATCTTGATTTGCGGCGTCCAGAGATGCAGCAGGATCTTATGCTTAGACACCGGGTAACCAAATCGATGCGGGACTTTTTAGACAAGCATTGTTTTGTTGAAGTGGAAACACCAATACTTACTAAAAGTTCGCCGGAAGGCGCTAGAGACTATCTAGTCCCCAGCAGGGTAAATCCTGGCAAGTTTTATGCTTTACCTCAGTCACCGCAAATTTATAAGCAATTGCTAATGGTTGGCGGTATGGAGCGTTATTTCCAAATTGCCCGTTGTTTCCGCGATGAGGATCTCCGTGCTGACCGGCAGCCTGAGTTTACTCAGCTTGATATTGAAATGTCCTTTATTGATCGGGAAGATATCTTATCCCTCACAGAAGAAATGGTTTCTTACATCTTTAAAGAAGGCATTGGAGCAGACGTACCTGAACCATTTGTTCGCTTAAGCTATGACGAGGCTATGGCTCGCTACGGTTCTGATAAACCAGATCTTCGTTTCGGCATGGAACTAATTGACTTATCAGGTGTTTTTAAGGAGTCTGGTTTCAAAGTATTTGATACTGTATTAGCTAATGGTGGTCAAGTAAAAGCCATTAATGTCAAAGGCTACGCCAATGCGCCGCGCCGAGAACTTGATGGTCTGGTCAATTTTGTTGCTACCTATGGTGCTAAAGGCCTGGCTTGGATATGCTATACTGACGAGGGTCTAAAATCACCGATCACTAAATTCTTCAGCCAAGATACTATTGATAAAATGACAGCTGCCACGCAAGCTGAATCGGGTGACTTAATCTTGTTTGTCGCCGATAAGCCTAAAGTTGTAGCCGCCGCACTAGGACAGCTCCGCTTAGAAATGGGTCGTCGTCTTAACTTAATCGACCCCGATAAACTTTCTTTCTTGTGGGTTATCGATTTCCCCATGTTTGAATATGATGAAGAAGACAAACGGTGGGTAGCTATGCATCATCCGTTTACCTCACCACGTGATGAAGACATAGAATTCTTAGGCAACGATCCAGGCAGGATTAAAGCCAAAGCCTATGACATGGTTCTTAACGGCATTGAACTGGGTGGTGGCAGTCTACGTATTTATAACCGTAGCGTTCAAGAAAAAGTATTTACAGCTATTGGTTTAACTCCTGAAGAAGCCATGGACAAATTTGGCTACTTACTAGAAGCTTTTGAGTATGGTACTCCACCCCATGGCGGCATCGCCTTTGGTTTAGATCGTTTGGTTATGTTAATGGCTAAACGTTCTTCCATCCGCGACGTTATTGCCTTCCCCAAAACACAAAGTGCTTCCGATATGATGATGCAAGCGCCGTCAGAAGTTGGTCTAAAACAGCTTAAGGAACTATTTATCAAGTCTGATGTTGTTGCAAAAAAGCAAGAGAAGCCCTCGGTGGAATAATATCCCATTATTGAATCTCTTGCAATTGCATGATTTATTTGATAATATAAAAGCAGGTTAATGAATTGTGCTCACCCCCTACTGTGTGCGTGTAATGTCAATGTTTTGAGCCAACACTTTTACTGCGGGAGCCTGTCTCTGGTTATGGCGTGTATGCCCTACCGTTTAGGGACACACAAAATAAGCAGGCGAGCACCCACCTGCCGAGGGCAGGTTCAAAACAAAGGCGATACGGCATAGTGGGGATTGAGCGCGTTCTAAAATCATGTATTTGCAGAATAGACCATCACTCCTGGTAGCTAACCAGCAGTGATGGTCTATTTATAGTTATTCATTTTACATCAAGGAGTTTGTAGTTTTTACATAGAATACTATAGGAGAACATATGCAATAAAAGGGTGATAATGTGGACTTATTTTCGCAGAATCTGTTTGAACCACAAGTGAGAGATACCAGGCCGCTAGCCGTTCGCATGCGGCCTAGAACACTTGAGGAATACAAAGGCCAGGAAGAAATTCTTGGTCCGGGAAAATTTTTACGACGAATGATTGAAGCTGATAATATACCGTCAATTATTCTTTATGGTCCGCCAGGAACAGGGAAAACAACACTAGCTCATATTATTGCCCAAACAACAGGCAGCCATTTTGAAAAATTGAATGCGGTAGCTGCTGGTACGGCAGATATTCGAAAAGTGGTCGAAAGTGCCAAAGAACGTCTGCGGGCACAGCAACGACGAACTATTTTATTTGTAGACGAAATTCATAGATTTAATAAGGGACAGCAAGATGTATTACTGCCGTATGTTGAAAACGGTACTGTCATCTTGATTGGGGCAACCACCGAGAATCCTTATTTTGAGGTGAATTCTCCGTTACTTTCAAGGATGCGGGTAGTACGTTTAAAGCGTCTGGATGAGCAAGGAATTATCGGCATTTTGCAGCAGACGCTAACCGACAAAGAGCGCGGTTTGGGACAAGAGGAAATTACCTGTAGCAAAGATAGCTTGCTTATGATTACGGCAATTGCTGGCGGTGATGCACGAACAGCAATTAACATTCTGGAACAAGCGTCAGCCATGCTTGATCCGGGGCAACCCAAGGAGATAACCGCAGCGATTATCGAAGCAGTTGCTGGAGAAAAACTGCAGGCTTATGATAAAAAAGGTGATAATCACTATGATGTAGTATCAGCATTTATCAAAAGTATGCGAGGCTCGGACCCTAACGCTGCCTTACATTATCTGGCGCGAATGTTGGCAGCAGGCGAAGATGTCAAGTTTATTGCGCGGAGGCTAGTCATTTGTGCCGCAGAAGATATTGGCAATGCCGATCCGCAGGCGCTGGTAGTGGCAATGGCAGCCGCTCAGGCTGTTCAATTTATCGGTATGCCTGAAGGCCGGATTCCCTTAGCCCAGGCTGTAACTTACTTAGCTTGCGCGCCCAAAAGCAATGCAGCCTACGTAGCTGTTGACAAAGCCCTTGAGGATATTCGCCGCTTAGATTGTGGAAGTGTACCGCCGCACCTTCGTGATGCCCATTATGCGGGCGCTCAGTCACTTGACAGTGGTAAGGGGTATCTTTATCCCCATAACTATGAAGAAGGCTTTGTTGAGCAGCAGTACTTGCCTGATAAATTGCGTGACCGGAATTACTATCAACCTAAAGACCATGGCTTTGAAGCTAGTTTTGCTGAGCGGCTCAACCAGCTTAAACAAAAAAAGTAAGCAGTAAGCTGGGAAACATCCCCCCCACATGATTCACAAGTAAAATCGGCGGTTGAGTTAAATCCCTAGTGAGGAATACGCTGGGACGGTGATACTGTCTTACGTTGAGTCAATGGAATACAAGGAGAGGGGGTTTACTTTTGGCATTGCCCCAAAAGTAACAAAAGGTCTAGGCCCTAAGCCTCCAAAAGCTGAAAAGCCGGGCGATATTCCTAAAATCCGTAAACTCGCTACGCTCAAACAGTACGGATTTTTTAACGGAATACCGCCCGGCTTTTCTCCTGCGGAACGCTTTTTCCGGCAAAGGCCGGAGGGGTTACGGGAGTTACGAGTGGGGTTTCATAACTACTCAATCGGCTCTTCCCACCAGCCGAAAGCTATTCTGCCGGCAGCTGTTAGCTCTGGTGACTCAGGGTTAGATAAGAAAATAAGAAAAGAGCCGCCAGGTGAGAACATGAATTTTCCCTGTTCATCATCGACTATCGTAGTTTCTGGTTGACCACGCCGAACAAAGGCTTTAATCCCGCCCTCTGGATCACCAACAACCTTTGAGGCATACTGAAGATTTATTTTGGGACGAGGAAGGGGACAAAGAGCCGTGTTAGAGGGAGTTACTAGTGTGGATTTTTGAGGTTTTCCGGGGGGATCGGTGTTAAACCAGATTTGGGCTCGAAATGTGGATTCAGACACATCGCTTACAGTCCAGACGGTCACGTGCAAAATCACTCCGGAATTGCATGGATTGTATAGCCTAGCCCACGCACTAGTACCGCGCCCAAAGGTTAGGTTATCGGCGTAGCCTACAAAATATTTTCCTTCCAGGGATTTGGCTAGGTTAATAGGTATAGCAACTGTATATTCTAATGATGGTATATTAGTGTACTGGGAAGGACAATCCGAATCAAGATATTGATTCATAGAATAGTTACCTCCTAAATCAACTCTATTTCATTCTATGTACAGCAAAATAGAAGGTGAAAAAAGCAGAAAAAATTCAATTTGTAGACTGGATGGGCGATACCCCTGACTTAAACAAAAAAGGTAAGCAGTGAATAAATAAACGAATGCCCCCTCACTTGCGGGGGCATTCGTTTATTTATCTTAGTAAATTACTTAAAAATACCAAAAGGTTTGCCCACTGGCAAAAATTGCTTGCCGAAATGTGTATTCAGGGTAGCAGCGGCACTGCCATAAAAGCTAACAATTGCAATAGAAAATTCAGCCCAAGCGGCGATAGTGTGCCAGCTATGGCCTAAACCAAGCGAATCTGCCGCCAAACCGAGAAATAGGACATCTATCAGAAAAAATATAATAAAAAGAACTTTATTCGTTTCCATAGCTCCGATAGTCATAAAAACAGTAAAAATGAAATAACCGATAAAAGCAATTCCTAGCTGTGCACCATCAACATCAGCAGCTAAGGCTGGACCAAAAGCCCCCAGTTTAATCAGCCAGGAAGTGGCTACCCCAAGCCAGAATAGGCCATAAGCGGCAAACGCTGTTGCGCCAAAGGTATTATTGTGTTTAAAATCATGGAAGCTTGCAATTAATTGGGCAAAAGCACCTAAAAAGACAGCCCAGGGAATGACAAAAGCAAGACCAGTAGTCCAACCAAGTTTTTGTGAAGAAGCTACCAATGTAACCATTGCTAGGCCAAATAGGCCCAAGCCACTCGGATCAGCTGTAACGATTTTTACCATTTGTGTGTTGTTACCTGTATTAATACTCATATATGACCTCCTTACTACTAATATCTTAAAAAATAGCATAGTCTACATATAGTGTCAATCTTATAAATAAATTAAATATATCTGTGATTTAACTATGCAAATATACGTATAGTTAGGGGGAATTTTACAGGGAAATAATTAGCATAGTATCCTTTGACAACAGTTTTAAATTCTGATATATTTATTTAAAGAAAACCTATCATAATAGTCGGAAAAGGAAAGCCGGAGCGGGAGGTTGCTGTGAAACTATCAACGAAAGGTCGATATGGTGTAGCGGCGATGTATGATTTGGCACTCCATTATGGGCAAGGTGCCATTTCACTGAAAAGTGTTGCCCAGCGCCAAGGAATATCTGAACATTATCTTGAACAGTTAATGGGTACACTACGAAAGGCAGGCTACGTGAAAAGCGTACGTGGTGCTCAAGGTGGTTATGCATTAACTAAAGAACCGGCGCAAATTTCGGTTGGTGACATTATCCGAGTTATGGAAGGTCCGATTGCCCCAGTAGATTGCCTGCTGGCTGATGATGCAAGCAGAACATTCTGTTCACGGGTTGATATATGTGTGACTCGCGGTGTCTGGGCAAAGGTAAGAGATAGTATTACCTCTGTATTGGATTCAATTTCGCTTGACGATTTATGCAAGGAAGAAGAGGAAAAGAGACAAGGAGATGAGTAGCATGAAACGTATTTATTTTGACCATTCGGCTACTACCCCGGTTGACCGGGAAGTTGCTGAACTGATGCTGGAATATATGACCGACAAATTCGGCAATCCATCCAGCGTCCATGCTTTTGGACGGGAAACTCGCAAAGCAATCGAAGAAGCCCGCGAAAAAGTAGCAGCTTTGATTAATGCCACTCCTAATGAAATATTCTTTACTAGCGGTGGTACTGAAGGTGACAACTTAGCACTTAAAGGTGTGGCTTATGCTAATCGTAAGAAAGGCAATCATATAATAACAACAGCCATTGAACACCACGCTATATTGCATACTTGCGAATATCTTGAAAAGCAAGGGTTTACTGTTACATATCTGCCAGTTGACGAAAATGCTATGATACGAATGGAAGATTTGAAAAATGCTATTACCGACAAAACAATACTTATCAGTATTATGTTTGCAAATAATGAAGTAGGAACAATCCAACCGATAAAAGAAATTGGACAACTTGCCAAAGAAAAGGGGATTTATTTCCACACTGACGCAGTACAGGCTGTTGGCAATTATCCTATTGACGTTAAAGATCTTAATATAGATTTACTCACAATGTCAGGCCATAAATTCAATGCTAGTAAAGGAATTGGTGCTCTATATATCCGTCGTGGTGTACGAATTGAGGAAATTCAGCATGGTGGCGCTCATGAACGTAACCTACGGGCTGGTACTGAAAATGTGCCAGGGATTGTTGGTTTAGGAAAAGCTGCCGAAATCGCTAGCAAGGGTATGGCCAATAAAATTCCTTATATTACGGGCTTGCGCGATAAATTGATAACTACCATTCTGGAGAAGATTCCGCATGTAAAACTGAATGGTCATCCACAAAATAGAATGCCAGGTAATGTCAACTTTAGTTTTCTATATATTGAAGGTGAATCGTTACTCCTGAATCTTGATATGAAAGGAATTGCAGCTTCGAGCGGTTCTGCTTGCACTTCAGGCTCGCTAGACCCATCGCATGTACTTTTAGCTATGGGCTTAACTCACGAAGTGGCTCATGGGTCGCTACGAGTTACACTGGGACGCGGCAATACAGAAGAAGATATTAATTACTTTTTGGAAGTCGTACCAGAGATTGTAGAAAAACTGCGCAGTATGTCCCCGTTATATGGAAGTGCGGCTGAATTCAAGCCGTCCAATCCCTGCTCTAGTTGTCATCACCATTAATTTAATGTAGAGGAGAGAATAACTATGTATAATGATAAGGTTATGGATCATTTCTCCAATCCCCGCAATGTCGGTGAAATAAAAGATGCCGATGGTGTTGGTGAAGTGGGTAATGCAAAATGTGGCGATATTATGCGAATTTATCTGCAAGTAGAAAATGATATAATTACTGACGTAAAGTTTAAAACCTTTGGTTGTGGCGCTGCCATTGCAACTAGCAGTATGGTAACTGAGATGGTTAAAGGTAAAAACCTGGATGAAGCCTTGGAAATTTCTAATCAAGCAGTTGCCGAAGCGTTAGGTGGCTTACCGCCTGCTAAAATGCACTGTTCTAATCTGGCAGCCGATGCGCTGCATGAAGCGATTAAAGACTACATTGCTAAAAAAGGAAAGTGATTCATTAATGGCTGATAAGCCCAGAGTGGTTGTAGCCATGAGCGGAGGGGTGGACAGTTCTTTAACTGCCGCCCTTCTTGTTCATCAAGGCTATGATGTAATTGGCGCAACAATGCAAATATGGGAAAAAGATCAGGCAAATAATGATGACCCTGACAGTAGAGGCTGCTGTTCACTATCCGCCGTTGACGATGCACGTCGAGTTGCTAATAAAATAGGAATTCCCTACTATGTACTTAACTTCCGCGACATGTTCCAAGAAACAGTGGTTAAGTATTTCATGGCAGAATATTCGGCTGGACGGACACCAAATCCCTGTATTGCCTGCAATCGCTATGTGAAATTTGAGGGTCTGCTGACCAAAGCGTTAGCACTAGGCGCACAATATGTAGCTACTGGTCATTATGCGCAGATTATGTATGATGACGACCGCCAGCGCTACCTGTTGCGTAAAGGGGTTGATCTCACAAAAGATCAGTCCTATGCTTTATACCACTTAAATCAACATACTCTCCGACATTTTTTGATGCCGCTGGGTAAATTTGCTAAGACTGAAACCAGAAAAATGGCCAGAGAATTAGGATTATCGGTTGCTGATAAGCCTGACAGCCAGGAGATCTGCTTTGTTCCTAATGATGATTATAAAGCTTTTTTAAAAAATCGTATTCCAGAATCACTGAAACCGGGAAATATTGTAGATCTTACTGGTCAAATTCTAGGGCAACATCAAGGGGTACAGCTGTATACGGTAGGGCAGCGTAAAGGGCTTGGGTTAGCGGTCGGCAAACCCTTGTACGTGATAGCACTTGATGCGGAACGTAATGAAGTGGTTGTCGGCTCAGACCAGGATGTTTTTGCCTCAGAGCTTATTGCCGGTGACCTCAATTTTATAACGATGGATACGCTGGAAGAGCCGCTTGCCGTAGAAGCTAAAATTCGCTATAGTGGGTCTCCGGCCCAGGCTATGGTAACCCCTCGTGGTAATGGACAGGTTCATGTAAAATTTGTCATGCCGCAGCGGGCCATTACGCCTGGACAATCTGTTGTATTTTATCATGATGATATTGTTGTCGGCGGGGGAATTATAACAAAGACAGTAAAATAATTGTGCCATGAATTTTTATAGAGGACAATACTTGCTATAAACAGTCTCATTTTTGGTCATACTAATAATACAATCTGTTATGGAGGCCTTCTGATGCAAAAACTGCGTAATTTGTTTGGCCTGCCGGTGCTCATTACCGGAACTGGTGCGCAGATTGGTGAGGTAAAAGAAGTAATTCTTGACTTAGAGCAGGCTGCTGTTCGTGGTATTGTTCTCGCTGGTGCTAATTGGTTTACTAATGATCAAGGCGTTGTGTTTGCAGATGTATTTAGGATTGGCAGAGATGCCCTAATGCTTCGATCCACATATGCTGTGCAAGAGTTAACACCGGCTATGATGCCGGGGACTGTTTATTATCTGTGTGATTTGCTCGACAAGCAGATTTATACTGATACAGGGGTGAGCTTTGGCATATTGGTTGACGCTCTTTATGATAGTACTACCGGTGAGATAAAGGCTTATGAGATTTCTGACGGTCTTATTACTGATTTGCTGTATGGCCGCAAAATTATGCCGCTGCCGCAAGCGCAAGTTATTGGTCAGGAGCGATTAATAATTCCAGATACTATGACCAATCTTCTTATACCTGAATCAAAAGAGGTGTGAGGTGTAGTTTATGACAACTTGTCCTATATGCGGGCAACGGGCTATAGGTAAAGTCGGTGCCGACCAGTACTACTGCTGGGATTGTTGTGTAGAGTTTATGGTACGGAATCAGGATTTAAAAGTCTTTAATGTTGAGGCTGATGGTACGTTGACTCTATATGATGACATAGCGCAGGGTACTGTTAATTTAGAGGTACAAAAGGGGTGATATGATGCGCAACAAGTTTTGGCAAGGATTGTTTTTTGGTGGCCTTGTAGGAACAGCACTAGGCGCCATCATAGTTCCCATGGCTAAACCACAAAAAAAGCCACTGTTTGAATGTAGTGCTGACACAGTTGCCGATACCACCCGAGATTTAATGCGGGGCGCACGTCGAGCGCGCAAGCGGTTGATGAAAAAGCTGGATTAGTGTCCGGTACTAGGGGGGGCCGCTGGTCTCCCTTTTCTTATTGACAAGGAGAAAGTATGCATTTTACGAAAAGACATGGTAGGTTTACAATTATTTTTCTATTTGCATTTATAACGCTTTATTTTCTCTGGCTTGTCCGTAGTGGCTTGTACCCATTCATTATCGCTTTGCTACTAGCTTATTTGCTTAATCCGGCAGTCTGTTATCTTGAAAAAAAAGGCTTAGGAAGAGCTGTAGCTATTCTACTGTTATATGTAATTTTATTTACTATTATTATTATTGGCGGAATTCGTCTTGTGCCTATTTTTGTTAGAGATTTAGAGAGTTTTGCCAAGGAACTGCCACATATTTTAGGAAAAGGTGAAGAATTATTTTATCTTATTCAGAGCCACTATCAAAATTCAGTTTTACCTTACTCAATTCGAGTGGCTATTGATAATACAGTAGTATCTTTGCAACAAGCAGGGCAGTCTTTTGCCAGTGACTTAGCAGACGGCATAATGGGGCTTATTACCCATTTTATTGGCTTTGCCATTACTCCGATATTGGCCTTTTATTTTTTGCATGACTGGCAAGCTATCAAAGAAGGCTTGCTCTTGTTGGTTCCAGGCCGATTACGACAGGAGTTTACCTTGACGATTAAAGATATTGATAAAGTGTTTAGTGGAGTAATTAGAGGTCAAATTACGGTTGCTATCATTGTCGGTATGTTGGTCAGTTCAGGCTTATATTTTTTTAATGTCCCGTTTGCCTTATTGATAGGCATAACTGCAGGCTTGCTTGACATTATTCCCTACTTTGGTGCATTTATTGGCGCTGCTCCGGCGATAACTTTAGCACTTTTGGAGTCACCATTACTTGCTGTGAAAGTGGCGTTGCTATTTTTTGTAATTCATCAGTTAGAAGGAAGCATAATTGGTCCCAAAATTCTCGGCGAGAACGTAGGTCTTCACCCGCTTACTGTTATTTTCTGTTTGTTTGCTGGTGGCGAGTTATTTGGAATTATAGGTATGCTGCTAGGTGTACCAGTGGCGGCAGTGGGAAAAGTAGTAGTAAAACACAGTATTAGACTTTTATTATAGTAATCTCTTCACACCAAATATTGACACTAAATCTTAAATTGTAGTATAATTCCACCAGAATAATGGATTACTTTTATACATTGGAGCTGATTAATTTGAAACAATTGACCGGAAACGAATTAAGAAAACTGTTTCTGGATTTTTTTGCGAGTAAAGATCATTTAATTCAACCAAGTTCTTCGCTTATTCCTGAGAACGATCCGACCTTGCTGCTCATTGGCGCTGGTATGGCTCCGTTTAAACCCTTTTTTACCGGCAAAATGAAACCGCCCCATCCGCGTATTACTACCAGTCAAAAATGTGTTCGCACTGGTGATATTGAGAATGTCGGTCGGACAGCACGCCATCATACTTTTTTTGAGATGCTGGGTAATTTCTCCTTTGGTGATTATTTCAAAAAAGATGCTATTGCCTGGGCTTGGGAATTTTTGACCGAGTATCTGGAGCTGCCGAAGGATAAACTCTGGATTACTATCTATACGAATGATGACGAAGCTTTTGATATCTGGCATAACGATATCAAAGTTCCAGCTGACCGGATTATTAGAATGGAAGAAAACTTCTGGGAAATTGGTCCCGGACCCTGTGGCCCCTGTTCAGAAATCCATATCGATTTAGGGGAAGAACGCGGTTGCGGTAAGCCCGATTGTGCCGTAGGCTGTAACTGTGACCGGTATTTAGAGATTTGGAACTTGGTATTCACTCAATTTGACCGAGACGAGGCTGGAAATTATACTCCGCTTGCCAAGAAAAATATTGATACTGGTGCCGGTCTTGAACGTATTGCTTCTGTTTTGCAAAACAAGCCCTCCAATTTTGAAACCGATTTACTGTACCCAATCATTGACTATGCTGCTAAAATAGCTGGTGTTACCTATGGACAGTCAGTGAAAAATGACGTTTCGTTAAAGGTAATTGCCGACCATGGTCGCAGCATGACCATTATGATTGGCGACGGTGTGTTACCCTCCAATGAGGGGCGTGGTTATGTTTTACGCCGAATTCTCCGACGGGCTGTTAGACATGGTCGTTTAATGGGAATTGAAAAACCGTTTTTAACTGATATTGTTGACATTGCAGCTACTATATTTTCCCAGGCGTATCCAGAGATTGCTGATAAAAAGGACTACATAAAGAAAGTAATTCAATTAGAAGAAGAACGTTTCCATACTACCTTGGTACAAGGAATTGAATTATTGAGTAAGCACGTTCAAGAACTTACCCAGGCAGGCCAAACCGTACTTGATGGTTCTCTGGCTTTTAAACTTTATGATACCTTTGGTTTCCCTTGGGAGCTTACTGAAGAAATTTTAAGTGAGCATAACATGACCTTTGATAAACAAGGCTTTGATCAAGCAATGACCGAGCAGCGCGAGCGGGCTCGCGCCGCCCGCCAAGATACCGAAGAAAGTGTGGTTATGCCTGATTTATCCGGTTTAATGACGGAAGCCTTTAGCTATAACCTTGAAGCGGAAAGTGCCAAGGTAGTTGTGATCTTGAAAGATGGTAAAGTGGTTGAGGAAGCTTTCGACGGCGACGAGATTGCTGTAATTTTAGATGTTACACCATTCTATGCCGAAGGTGGTGGGCAAGTAGGTGATACTGGTATAATAGCCAGTACTCTTGGTAAAATTGAAGTCAATAATACCCGTAAATTACCAGATGGAACCATCTATCATATTGGTCATATTAGTGAGGGTGCTTTAAAAACTGGCGAAGTTGTCCAATTGTCTGTTGATGTAACCAGACGCTGTCATATTGCCCGTAATCATACGGCTACACATTTATTGCAAGCTGCCTTAAAACAGGTTTTGGGTGGACATGTTAATCAGGCGGGATCTTCGGTTGATAGTAGCAGACTGCGGTTTGACTTTACGCATTTTGCGCCTGTTACAGATGAACAGTTAGCCGAGGCTGAGAAAATTGTAAATGGTGTTATTTTAGGTAATACAACGTTAGCCATTATCGAGACAACACAAGATGTCGCCAAAGAAATGGGGGCCATGGCTCTTTTCGGCGAAAAGTATGGTGAACGAGTGCGGGTAGTCGTAGTAGATGGTTTTAGTAAAGAACTATGTGGCGGTACCCATGTTGGATCAACTGCTGAAATTGGTCTGTTTAAAATTGTCAGCGAAGCCGGTATCGGTGCTGGTATGCGCCGGATTGAGGCTGTTACTGGGTATGGCGCCCATGAGTATTTAAATCTGCAAAATGAACTTCTTAAAGAAGCTTCTGCTGCTTTAAAGACTAGGCCTGAAGAAATCGTCACCCGGATTGATACGCTCAACGGGCGTGTCCGGGACCTTGAAAAAGAAGTCGGTACCTTAACTACCAAACTTGCTAAAAATGAAGTACAGGAGCTCTTAACTGCTGCTAGTACCATTAAAGGTGTTCAGGTAGTGGTTGGCCAAGTAGCTGCTGCTGACATGGATAACCTGCGGGCAACTGGCGATATGGTACGTGACCGTTTGCAATCTGGAGTTGTGGTACTTGGTGCTGTTAGCGGTGAAAAAGTCAACTTTGTTGCTATGGCTACTGCTGATTGTGTCGCTAAAGGCATTCATGCTGGCAAAATTATTAAAGAAACTGCAAAGGTAGCTGGCGGCGGCGGTGGCGGACGACCAGATATGGCACAAGCTGGCGGCAAACAACCGGAAAAATTGTCCGAGGCACTGCAAATGGCTCAGCAAATCATTCAATCGCAAATTAAGTAAGTGATTTTTACAGGCAGGCTTTATGTCTGCCTGTAAAAATTTGAATAGCCTAACAGGAAAATATAGTGATAGGTAGAATATATATCTATATATTTTGTAGATAATATAAGGGAGGAGGAGGCTTCATGACCAATATATCGCAAGAAACTATGATGTTTAAGGTAAATAATGATGATACTAACGCGGCTGAAGTAATCCTGACTACTGTTTACCAATCCTTAAAGGAAAAAGGGTATAATCCAATAAATCAGTTGGTTGGGTACCTTATATCTGGAGATCCAACATATATAACCAGCCATAATAATGCCCGTAGCCTGATTCGCAAGTTAGAACGTGATGAGATTATTGAGGAATTGGTGCAGGCCTATCTTAAAGATAAATAAGATGGACTACCATATACTTGGGCAAACAGATCTTACCGTATCAAGATTATGTTTTGGTGAACTTACGATTGGCCCTTTGCAGTCAAACTGGCCGTTGGCCGAAGGTGCTGCCGTTATTCGCGGCACTTGACGCAAGGGTCAATTTTATTCATACTATTTACTGCGATTCGCTTGCTGCTATGAATGAAAGAGGTAGGTTTGCGGGTGGTGTATATATAGAATATTTTTTTGTGATAATTGGGAGGATAAATGCGTATACTAGCACTTGATGTCGGGGATAAAACCATAGGAATAGCGGTTTGCGATGAACTGAAGTTAACAGCGCAAGGAGTCGAAGTCATTCGTAGGACATCGCCAACGAAGGATTTTGCTAGGCTTAGTGAACTGATAGCCCTTTATCAGATAGGACTTGTTGTTATTGGATTACCCAAAAACATGAACGGCACTGTTGGGCCAAGGGCAGAACTTGTCAAAAAATTTGGTGCGGCTTTGGTGCAAACGATTCCTGGTGTTGAGATTAGATTTTGGGATGAGCGTTTGTCCACGGTCGCAGCGCAAAAATCACTGATAGCAGCTGATGTTAGCCGCGCCAAGCGACGGCAGGTTATTGATAAAATGGCTGCAGTTTTTATTTTACAAGGATATCTTGACAGTTTACCGCGAGGGTAATCAACTTTCCAGGGAGTCCCTTGACAGGATATGTTTTCTAAGATAAAATTATATTGCGTATGTGTAAAAAGAGGTGAAAAATATGGCTGAAAACGAAAATGAAAACGATGAAATGATGGAGTTTGATGAGCCAGTAGTTGTCATGACTGACGAAGAAGGTAATGAATACTATTATCGTGAAGACATGATTGTTCCTGTTGGCGACAAGCGCTTCGCGATACTGGTACCGTTTGAAGTTGACGAAGAAGAGGATTGCGAATGCAGCGATGATAGCTGTAGTTGCGGTTGTGGCTGTACTGAAGAAACTGATGTATTTATCGCTCGTATTGATGTTGACGAAAGCGGCGAAGAAATTTACGTAGATCCTACTGATGAAGAATTTGAAGAGGTTCGTAAAGCCTACGAAGAGCTGGTTGAGGACGAAGAGGAAGAGTAAAAAGAAGCCGACAGGCTTCTTTTTTTTCCTGATGGAAAGATAACTATACCCTTAAAGGGTACAGGCGGCTTCTGTCGGCGTCTTAACGGACTTGGTACAAGCCAAGTCTTTTCTTAGTCCTAATATAAAGTAGGCCGTATTTTCCTTATCGGTGTTTGTCTTCATAGGACATTATCGATTATAATAATACTAGCCTATATATAAAGAAGTTTGCAGGCACAGATAGGTGATGCGTTGCTAACATACCACTTATCTGCAAAAGTCTTTAACATATGCATATATAGAATAAATGCGAAAAGGGGATAGTGCATGTTACTATTAAATAGCCCTGTTGCCAAGAAAATTTCAATTGGGATACTGGCAGCCACTATTCTCAGTTTTGGCGCTATAATTGGCTGGATGCTTACGCAGCCGGTTAGCAGCAAAGGCGAACCAGTACTTGTACGTATCAAAACAGGTACTCCGGCTAAAGTTATAGCCGAAGATTTAGAAAAACAACAATTAATTAAAAATGCTATTGTTTTTCGGTTTGCAGCCAAACTGCAGGGTCTGGAAAATTCACTCCAGGCCGGAGAATATTCCATTAGTCCAACTATGCCAATCGAGCAAATGCTGCTTATGATGTCTCAGGGTCAAACTGCTTATCAACAATTTACGGTTCCAGAAGGGTATACGGTTGATCAAATAGCCGAACTGCTGGCTGAAAAACAATTAGCAAATCCCGTGAGATTCAAAGCGTTAGCTAAAAATTTTGCACCTTTTTCTTATATGACAGCTAACTCTAATACAAAATACAGTGTGGAAGGATTTTTGTTTCCTGATACCTATCGCTTGGCTAGAGGTACAGCGGAAGAAGAACTACTTACAATGATGGTCAAGCAATTTGATACTAATTTGACTCCAGAGAGTAGACAGCGGGCCGCTGAACTAGGTCTTTCTATCCGTGAGGTTGTCGTAATGGCTTCTCTTGTTGAAAAAGAAGCTAAGCTGAGTGAAGAACAGCCAATTATTGCTGGAGTTTTTGCCAATAGGGTACAAAAAAACATGCCTTTGCAGTCCTGCGCTACTATCCAATATATTCTTGGATACCCTAAGGCCGAACTTACCATTCAGGATACCCAGATCTCTTCACCCTATAATACTTATCAGATTATGGGGTTGCCACCAGGCCCGATTGCCAATCCGGGTACTGCTGCTATTAAAGCCGTGCTTTTTGCGGACAAGACAGAGTATTTGTATTTTGTGGCCGATAAACAAGGCAAACACCATTTTAGTAATACTTATGAAGAACATTTGGTAGCAATCAATCAGGTGCAGCTATGAAGAACAACTTTATGCCGCTATTAGCCGAAATGGAAAGTTATGCGAGTATACATAATGTACCAATCATCAACCGGGAAAGCGGTCAGTTGTTGCAAGCTGTGACCGCCGCTGCTAACCCTAGTTCAATCCTAGAGATTGGGACAGCAATTGGTTATTCGACACTACTTCTAGCCGCTAACATGGTACCAGGTGGGCAAATAACAACGATTGAACAAGATGACCAACGGATACTGGTTGCCAAACAATTTTTGGCACAAGCTGGTGTTCTAAACCAAATAGAAATTATTGCCGGCAATGCTGGCGAAGTTATATCTAGATTGAATGGCAGTTTTGATTTAGTATTTATTGACGCTGCGAAAGGTCAATATCTTGATTATTTGGAGAAGGTTATGGATAAACTTTCTCCAGGAGCCATTGTCATTGCTGATAATGTCTTATTCAGAGGCTGGGTGCTTGATCACCAAGCGACACCGCGACGTTTTCGGACAATTGTTAAACGGCTTAAGGCTTATCTTGATTTTGTTACTAATGATGCGCGGTTTGACACGGTAATCCATCAGATTGGCGATGGAATGGCTGTATCACGTTACCAGGGAGAGGCGAATATATTATGAAAACTAAACCAGAACTTCTGGCTCCTGCTGGAAATTTAGAAAAACTGAAGATGGCACTTATTTATGGTGCCGACGCTGTGTATATGGGTGGAAAGGTATTTGGCTTACGAGCTTTTGGTGATAATTTTGATGATGCTGAACTTGAGCAAGGGATTGATTTTGCCCACAGTCTTGGTAAAAAAGCATATATAACTATTAATATTTTTCCGCACAATGATGATTTGCTTGGTTTGCCAGAGTATATTGAGCGTATTGCTGCCATCGGTGCTGACGCAATCTTAGTTTCTGATCTTGGTGTATTTCGCATTGCCAGGCAAGTAGCGCCTGCGCTGCCTATACATATTAGCACGCAGGCCAATAGCACCAATTGGTCCACTGTTCAATTTTGGCAAGAACTAGGAGCAACGCGGGTAGTGTTGGCCAGGGAGCTTTCCCTTGCTGATATAAAGCTTATTCGGCACAAGGTTTCTATTGAACTGGAAGCCTTTGTCCATGGGGCAATGTGTATGTCCTATTCGGGTCGCTGCCTAATAAGTAATTATCTAACAGGCCGCGATGCCAATCGCGGGGAATGTGCTCAGCCTTGCCGCTGGAAGTATCATGTTATGGAAGAAAGTCGTCCGGGAGTATATTTACCAGTGCAAGAAGATGAACGGGGTACATATATTTTTAACTCCAAGGATTTATGTCTCATCAACCATATACCGGAACTGATGGATAGTGGCTTACATAGTTTTAAAATTGAAGGTCGCATGAAAAGCGTTCACTATGTTGCTACTGTTGTTAAGGTTTACCGAGAAGCGATTGACAGTTATAGTAGTGGGGCAGCACCCTTTATTGTCAAACAGGAATGGCTTGATGAACTACAAAAAGTATCGCATCGAGAATATACAACTGGTTTTTATTTTAATAAAACAACACCGCAAGATCAAATTTATACTTCATCCAGTTATATTCAAACTCATAATTTTGTCGGCCTTGTTAAGGCGTATGATTCGGCAACTGGCATGGCAACAGTAGAACAGCGCAATAATATGAAGGTTGGCGAAGAAATTGAAATTATGCAGCCAGGTGCCGAAAATTTCGTACAAACAATTAGCCAACTATTTGATTCAGAAGGCAATTCGATCAATGTAGCGCCGCATCCACAGCAAATTGTGACACTGCCGGTGTCGCAACCGGTAGTACCCTACTCTATGCTCAGACGGCCGCAAGGCAGGAGTGATGATAATGACAGCTATAATAGATAAACCGATTTATATCCAGATTGAACCCAAATATGTAAATTATGTTAATCGAATTATGGAAGGGTATGAATATTTGGGAGTTGTCAGTACGCTAGATCGGCGTGCAGGAATATTGCAAATTCGAGCAACACCGGATACTGTTAACGAAGTTCGCGAAATATTGGATCATATCCCGATTGCGATTCAATATGTTGAATATTGAATAACTGATTACCTTGGTAAGCCATACTATACCTATCTAACAACAATAGAAGGTGGCGTATGGCTTATTCCAGTACACGTATGCTTCGACTGGTTTTATTTTTTTTGGTCATGTCTAGTCTAATGGTAATGCGATTATTTTATCTTCAAGCTATCCAGGGACAGCAATTGGCATTGGAAGGACTCAATATTCGTGTTCAAGGATTGCCGGTAGAGGTTGCCAGGGGTGAGATATTAGACTGTAACCGTCAGCCATTAACCAATACTGCTCAACAATATAGTCTTATTGTTTTCCCAGGGCAAGTTGAACATACTCCTATGCAAATATTACGAAAAATTGACACTATTGTAAACGTACCTAGTGAACAATTTGAATATCTTGCTCAGGGCGGACATAACAGTGAATACCCCTTTCGACTAGCTAAAGACATCGGCAGTGATGCTGCCAAAAAAATTAATGATTTACAAATACCAGGCATTGTAGCAATCCCAGAAAAAACGCGGTATGGACAGGGGATGCTCGCTTCGCACATACTAGGCTATATTAATTCAGCTGATAACAAGGGAGTAAGCGGGATTGAGGGCATGTATGACGAGCTACTACGCGGTAATCAGCCTGAATATGTAGCTGCCATTGTTGATGCAAGTCAGCAAATCATACCCGGCTTAGGTTATAAACGTATGAAACTAACAGCTAGTAATAGCGAAAATAATATCGTATTAACTATTGACAAACAGATCCAACAAAAGGTCGAAAAGATAATGGATCGCACGATTGTGAAAGGCGCAGTGGTAGTTATGCGTCCGAGTACAGGAGAAATACTTGCCATGGCTTCCCGGCCGGGATTTGATGCCAATAATCTTAGTCGTTATTTGGAGCAAAGCAGTGCCCCTTTGTTAAACCGCGCAATTTCAGCCTATCAGCCTGGTTCAGTATTTAAGTTAGTAGTAGCTGCTGCTGCGCTTGAAAATAAGACAGTAGGCATGAATGATGTATTTTTTGACTCCGGCTATATTGATGTCAATAATGTTCGTTTTCAAGGTTGGGATTATGACCAAGGTCCAAAAGGGCGCCTTACTATCACAGAAGCCATGGCTCACTCCAGTAATCCGGTGTTTATCGAGGTGGCTTTGAAATTAGGAGCCGAAAAACTCATTGATATGGCTGCGAAGTTTGGATATGGTTCCAGAACAAATCTTGGATTTTTAGGTGAGAGTGATGGTAACTTACCAGATAGCAGTCAATTGTATCCAGGTGATCTAGCTAATTTAGCTATCGGGCAGGGTTTTTGTGAAGCTACGCCGGTGCAGGTAGCTCAAACAGTAGCCACAATCGTAAACGATGGCATCAAGGTCGATCCCTATATTGTTAGCCTCCTTACAACGCCAGATGGCACTATTGTAAAGACGTTTCAAGCACGGCCCGGTATTCGGGTAATATCTAGTCAAACAGCTATAAAATTACGAAACATGATGATGGCTGTTACACAATATGGCACAGGTCAAGCTGCATATGTGGAAGTCTTTGGTTCAGCTGGTAAGACTGGTTCGGCTGAAACAGGACGTACAACTACTACCGGGAAGGGTATAAATCATGCTTGGTTTGCCGGTTTTACGCCGCTTGAACGCCCGAAGTATGTCATTGTAGTTTTTGTGGAGGAAGGCATGTCAGGTAGTAATGTTGCCGCCCCCATTTTTCGTGAAATAGCAACCGAGATTCTTAAAAACTAGTTGCACCAACCGTCTGTATGATGAAATAGTTTTTCTGTAGTCAAAATACAAAATATATGCTAAAATGTTAAAGTTAGTACACAAAGGATATAAATTGCTACTACCAACATGTGCTCTATTTATTAAGTAGCAAGACCTGGAGATGATGGAATGAAAGCTGTCAAAGAGCGAGTTTTGGTTCTTCATGGACCTAACCTAAATTTACTTGGCAAGCGTGAGCCGGAAATATATGGTGCGACTACGCTTGAGAACATTAATGAGATGTTAAATGCACGAGCAGCAGCTTTGGGCTTAGAAGTAGTCATTATTCAGACTAACTATGAAGGTAAGCTGGTTGATGCCATCCAGCAAGCACAGGATAACTATGCGTGTATTATCATTAATCCAGCTGCTTTTACCCATTACAGTATTGCGGTACGCGATGCGCTGGCAGCCGTCAGGGTGCCGGCAATTGAGGTACATTTATCCAATATTTATCGGCGAGAAGAATTTCGTCACCATTCCGTAATTGCACCGATAGCCATTGGTCAAATAGCAGGCTTTGGGGCAAATAGTTATTTATTGGCATTAGAGGCAGCCTCTTATTTGATAAGGAGTGCAAATCTATGATACAGCAGCGGTTAGCTAGTTTGCGCAAGCTTATGGCCACACATAGCCTTGATGCTGTTGTCGTTACTAAACCGGAGAATCGGAGATATTTTAGTGGTTTTACTGGTTCATCAGGGTTGCTTTTAATTGGTGAACAAATTCAAACACTATTTACCGATTTTAGATATATTGAGCAAGCTACCAAGCAATCACCCGAGTATCAAATTGTTCGTCACGGAACGGCTATGTTTGATAAACTGGCAGATACAGTTAAAAAACTAGAAGCTGTTCGTATCGGTTTTGAAAGTGACTTCATAACTTGGGACACATATCATAAGTTGGCTACCTGTTTAAGTATGGTAGAATTGCGACCAGTCAATCTGGATGCTCTGCGAGTGATCAAAGATCAGGCTGAGCTTTCATTATTACACCAGGCTGTCGAGATTGCCGATGTAGCATTTAACCATGTAGTAACGATAATTAGACCAGGAATAACTGAGCTAGAGATTGCGCTGGAACTTGAGTACCAAATGCGTAAGCTTGGCTCAGAAAAACCAGCTTTTGATACTATCGTAGCCTCCGGCTATCGCGGGGCTTTACCGCATGGTCAAGCTTCTGCTAAAATCATTGAAGTTGGGGATTTTATAACAATGGATTTCGGCGCTGTTTATCAGGGCTATCATTCTGACATGACGCGAACAGTTGTGGCAGGCAAGGCTACCAGTAAACAGCATGAAATATATAATATTGTGCAAGCTGCTCAGTTGGCAGGGATTAAGGCTGTAGCGGCTGGTAAGACAGGTAAAGAAATCGATCAGGTTGCGCGAAAAATAATCGCAGATGCTGGCTATGGTGAATACTTTGGTCATGCTCTCGGGCATGGGGTTGGCCTTGCTATCCACGAAGAGCCCCGATTATCAACGATAAACGACAGTGAACTGGCATCAGGGATGGTAGTATCTGTTGAACCGGGAATTTATCTTCCCGAATGGGGTGGCGTGCGTATCGAAGATTTGGTTGTGGTTTCTGCTGCTGGCTGCACAGTTCTTACTACCAGCAATAAGAACTTAATAGAATTAACTTAATTGACCGAACAATGGGGAGGATTTATTAATGATTTCAAGTAATGATTTCCGTACAGGGGTAACAGTTGAGATTGATGGCGATGTGTGGCAAGTAGTTGACTTCCAGCACGTAAAACCAGGTAAAGGCGCTGCTTTTGTTAGGGCCAAGCTGAAAAATGGTCGTACAGGAGCTGTCGTTGAACGTACTTTCAACGCTGGTGAAAAATTGCCTAAAGCGCATGTTGAACGCCGCGAAATGCAGTATCTCTATGAGAGTGATGGCATGTACAATTTGATGGATAATGAAAATTATGAACAGATTGAGCTGTCAGCTGAGCAAATGGGTGATGCAACCAAATTCTTAAAAGAAAATATGAATATTGCGGTAATGTTTTTCCAAGGAACTGTTATCGGTATTGATCTGCCGATGTCGGTTGAATTGACAGTTGCAGAAACCGATCCTGGTGTCAGGGGTGATACTGCTACTGGCGGTACTAAAACAGCAAAATTAGAGACTGGGCATGTTGTGCGTGTACCACTCTTTATCAATATTGGCGAAGTACTTCGAATTGACACTCGCACTGGTGATTATATCGAGCGGGCCTAGTCAAAACCCAAATGCAAGAAACCTCCAAGAGTTATGTTTTAATAAGCATTGGATATACTACAAATAGTGTCTAATGCTTAGAACAGAACATAGCTAAAGGGGGTTTTTTTGTGAGAAATCTCAAAGAAAAAGTGGCATATTTACATGGATTAACACAAGGACTTAATGTTAGCGACCATTCATCTGAGGGGAAAATTTTAATCAATATTATTGATGTACTTGATTCTTTTGCTGATGAGGTTCAGAACGTCAATGTGGCACAGGTAGAGCTTGAGGATTATGTGGAATCAATTGACGAAGATTTAACAGATCTGGAAGAGCAGATTTATGAAGACTTTGATAGCGATGATGAGGATGATGAAGATGATGACAACGACGGCTATGAAGAGGACTTTGAGGATGATATGGTTGAAGTAGCTTGTCCGGATTGTCATGAACGAGTTACCTTTGAAGCTGATATTTTGAATGACAATGAAGATATTGAGGTAACTTGCCCTTACTGTGGCAGTATTGTCTACGATAACACCATGGATATTGTTGCCGATAGCCTTCCAGCTGTCCAGCAATCTAACCATATTATGCATCCTGGTATATGATAGGATAATAGGGTGCTTAATTTAATTTGTTTTACAGACTTGGCGTTAATGCCAGGTCTTTCTTTTTGTCATAAATTATTTTGAGAACACATATCTATGTAAAGAAAAGGTATTATGCAGATCAAAGACAATTTCGCAGACAAATTAAATAAGGATGATAAGTGCATGACAAATACAGAAAATATTTTAACCCAACATATTTATCCGATTCTGCCGCTCCACCTATCCCAATTATTAAAGGCAATCCCGCCTAGATTGCAAGCGAAAGTTACCGAAATTCGCATTAGAGTAAATCAGCCGCTACTATTGGTATTAGGGAATCATGACATTATGCTAGATGTCTCTGGACAGGCAAGCAGCCAAGCTCAGGCGTATCATTGTACCATTCAAGATTTGCTTAGAACCTTTCAACTAATATGTAAAAACTCGGTATATGCCTTTGAGCCAGAATTACGGCAAGGCTACCTAACTATCACCGGCGGACATCGAGTTGGATTGGCAGGACAGGCAACGGCTTTTAATGGAGCGGTTAAAACACTTACCCATATTAGTTCACTCAATATTCGTTTAGCTAGAGCTATACCCGGTTGCGCTGATCCTATTTTGCCCTTCATCATAGATGATGTTAGCCACAGAATATATAATACCCTACTTATTTCGCCACCACGTTGTGGCAAAACAACAATTTTGCGGGATCTAATTCGGCAGTTGAGCACTGGTAAAGCAACGTTAGGTATTGCGGGTGTACAAATTGGGCTAGTTGATGAACGCTCAGAAATTGCTGCCTGCGAAAATGGTATTCCCAGTATTGATCTAGGACCCCGGGTTGACGTGCTAGATGCCTGTCCTAAGGCTAGCGGATTATTGATGCTTATCCGCTCAATGGCACCAGAAGTAGTCGCAACCGACGAATTGGGACGGCTAGAAGATGTTGCTGCCGTACGGGAGGCTATTCATGCTGGCGTAAGTGTAATTGCCACTGTTCATAGCCGGACAATAAGCGAACTACGTGAACGTCCCCCTGTTGGGGAATTAGTACAACAAAAAGTGTTTGAGCGTTATGTTATTTTGAGTAACCGCTTAGGACCGGGAACAATTGAGGAAATATATGATTCCTGCCAGGAGAAGGTAGTATATGCTGGTACAAATGAGGTGAGAGTATGTGGTTGAAAATTTTGGGAAGTCTGTTGATTGTTGTCGCAGGAACATGTATTGGCTTTAATGTAGCTGCACGCTTTGCCGAGCGTCCACACCAAATCCGCCAAGTAATCAGTTGTTTATCGGCACTAAAATCACAGATTAATTATGTAGCAGTACCGTTGCCAGAAGCATTGGCGCAATGCACTTGCGGAGTTGCTGGACCAGTAGCGGATTTTTTTCACACGATGTCATCATTGTTGTTGACTAATGGTTGGTTAACGCCGCAAGCAGCCATGGAACAGGCACTTGATGAATCAAAGCAACTTGTTTTAAATCAACCTGAACGAGAAATTCTTGCTGTGTTTAGCGCTAATCTTGGTAGTATGGACCGTGAGGAACAACATAAGTCGCTGGAGTTAATTCATGAGCAATTATCCAGAATTCAATTTGAAGCAGAAAAGCTTTGTGAACAGAACGTCAAAATGTATAGATACTTGGGTATCTGTAGCAGCTTAGCAGTAGTCATAATTTTAGTGTAGCTAAATATCTGCATTAAAGAAGGTTACAGGCGTCAAACCTGTTTTAAGGATTGTTACCGCAAAGTACGCAAAGTTCTCAAAGGTTTATTTTATTAAACAATCTACCCTTCGTATCCCTTTGCGCTCTTTGTGTCCTTTGTGGTTTTACAAACCTAATAGGAGGGGAATGGATATGGGACTAGATATTTTGTTTAAAATTGCCGGGGTAGGTATCTTAATTTCTGTGTTCCACACAGCGTTAAAACAAGCCGGAAAGGAAGATATGGCTCACTTATGCACACTTGCTGGTTTTGCATTGGTATTATTATGGGTTGTGCAATTATTGGGTCGACTGTTTAACACCGTACAGGATGTATTTAAGTTGTTCTAAGGGGTGTAAACACCATGGAAATCCTCCAAATTATCGGGTTAGGCTTTGTTGTTACCTTGTTGATTTTAATTATTAAACAACAGCGTCCCGAACTGGCGATACAGCTCGGGCTCACATTGTCAGCGATTATTTTTTTGATGGTACTAAGTAAACTTACTGTTGTGCTTGATTTATTTCGTGATTTAGCGGAAAAAGCCAATATCAGTCAGATGTACTTAAATACGATTCTCAAAATTATCGGTATTGCCTATGTAACTGAATTTGGCGCTCAAGTTTGTCGCGATGCTGGTGAAGGTGCAGTGGCTGGAAAAATAGAATTTGCTGGTAAAATTCTTGTAATGGTCCTAGCAGTACCGATCATTGCATTAGTGTTGGATACTATCGTAAGACTCATTCCTTAAGGTGGAAGGCATATGAGAAAAGTAATAATAGCACTACTGTTTATCTTATGTAGTAGTACTGTCTGGGCGGCGGCACCTGATATCAGTCCAGAATTGCCCATGGAGCTACTAGATGGATCATCGGTTAGCAGTATTAACCATTTTATTCAGGTAATTAATAAAGAACTGAATGAAGATATCCCGTTCTTAACTGGCTCAACAATTAAAGACATTGCCACCAAAGGTCTGGATTTTAATTGGCAAACCATTAGTACTAAGTTTCTTTCCTGTTTGTTTAAAGAATTGGCAACAAATGCTCATCTTATGGGTAAGTTATTATTTTTAGCGGTATTATGCGCACTTTTGCAAAATCTGCAGAATTCATTTGAGCAGTCATCAATCTCATTATTAGCGTATAGTGTATGTTTTATCTTTTTATGTGTAATTTCTTTGAATGCTTTTTATAATGGTCTAACACTAGCTAGAGAAACGGTAGGCAATATGGTCGGATTTATGGAAGCATTGCTGCCGCTATTATTATCTTTGTTAGCTGGGGTTGGGGCATTAACGTCGGCGGCGCTCTTAACTCCACTGATGCTGCTGGTTATTAGTGTAACAAGTGTCATAGTGAAAGACGTTATTTTGCCATTATTATTCTTAACCGCTGTTTTAGAATGTGTTAATTATCTTTCAGGAAAATATGGGCTTAGCAATTTGACCGGGGTACTCAAACAGGCTGGTATGATGATTCTCGGATTCGTGTTGGTAGTATTTATTGGAATTATCAGTATTCAGGGTGTTGCCGGCAGTATCGCTGATGGACTGACTTTGCGAACAGCCAAGTATGCTGCAGCCACATTTATACCGGTTGTTGGTAAAATGTTTGCTGATACCGTTGAACTGGTTATGGGAGCATCGCTATTGTTAAAAAATGCCGTAGGTGTCTTTGGGGTGGTAGCCATTGCTTTACTTTGTGCGCTACCACTTATAAAGCTTATTTCGCTGGTAATAGTTATGAAGATCGCAGGGGCGTTAATTCAGCCTATGGGCGATGAAAAAATGGCAAAGTGCCTTGATGCCATGGGAAACAATCTGCTATTAGTGTTTGGTGCAGTACTCACGGTGGCCTTAATGTTTTTTTTGGTAGTTACCATGATTATCGCTGCTGGTAGTGTTGCCATGATGCTTCGATAGGGGTTGGTAAAGGAACATATGATAGCTTACATTACCGTTTGGATAAAAGGCATTATCTTTGTGGTCTTATTCGCCTCTTTTCTTGAGCTTTTGCTGCCTAACAATAGTATGCAACGATTTGTTAGGGTTATTATGGGTTTATTCATAATGCTGGCCATTTTAAATCCGATCATTGGTGTTATGGAGCGCCAACTAACCGTCGATCAAGTACCTGTACTGGCAGCACGCGTAGACAGCAGCTTAGCTAATGCCAATGTGTTAAATGTTGCTAACGAGGTTGCGGGCAAACGGGATCAACTAGCCCGTGATTTATATGTAAGAGATTTATCCAAACAAATTAGGGCAACGGTTATGGCCATTAGTGGCGTTGCTGATGCTAAAGTGACAGTGAATATTGAAACTGATACACCCCAACCAAATAAAAAAATGGGCAAAATTAAAAATGTAGTGATATATATTGAACCAGGAATTACTGCTAACGAACAAAAAATTGCTAAAGTAACTGTTGGTATTACTATCCCTGAAGCGGCCCAAGAATCAAAGCTGTTGTCTACAGTAGTGGTAGATAAAGTTACGCGGGCGATAACAGAATTGTATCAGATTAAATCCAGCCAGGTTGAAGTTAGGCGGATGAATTAAGGAGGTTACTGATTATGCAAGGAACATCCCTGAAAGAATGGCTAGTTGGAGCAAAAAAAATTATGCCCAGTCAATTGTTAAAAGCTGGGGTAGTTAACGCTAGACTAGTATGGTTGGGACTACTTGGAATTATTCTGCTGGTAGTTGGCAGCTTCTATGAACCTTTTACTGCCACACCTAAATCAATTATTCCCGCCGAAACAGTCAAAAGTACTCCGGCAGTGAACCGTACTTATGAAGAAGCTCTAGAGAGCAAGGTCGGCAACTTGTTAGCGCAAATTAAAGGTGCAGGAGCGGTATCTGTAAGCATAACGCTAGAAAGAAGCAGTAAGCAGGAGCATGCTAGAAACACCATCAAAGAAACAAAAACAATACAAGAGAAAGATAATACCGGCGGTATCCGTACCACAACCGAAACCAAAGAATCACAGCAGGTGTTGTTAAGCAAAGAAAATGGGGCTGATCGACCAGTAATGGTGCAAGAGTATAAGCCAATTATTAAAGGAGTACTGGTAGTGGCTGAGGGCGCCCATGACTCAACTGTTAAAGCCAGTCTAACTAGAGCCATTGAAGCAGGACTCGGAATTCCTTCCTATAAAATAACTGTTTTACCCCAAAGAAAGTGAGGTAACAAGTGATGAAAATAATATCCGTTTTTTCTATAAATAAACTAGGGAAACTTGCCTCATTGCTAGTCGCAGTAGGGTTACTTTTACTGATAATTAGCGGTGTATGGAACTATTACCAGGATATGATCCAAGTTAGGGCAAATCGTTCTAATGCGATGCAGGTTACAAAACCGATATTTACTGAACAAGTTGTTCCGGTTATGGAGCCTGATTTTTTTACTGAATATCGTCTAGAACGAGATAAAATACGCAGTGAACGGTCCGACCTTTTGCGGGAAATCATCCAGAACGCTCCCACGCAAGATACTAAACAACAAGCGCAAGAAACAATTCTCAAAATGACTTTAGAAAAACAACGAGAAGTGGAAATGGAAAACTTAATTAAAGCAAAAGGATTTGCCGATGCGCTGGTCTTTGTTCGCGACAATTCAGTAAGTGCAGTAGTAAAGACAACAGCCCTTACCCGAGAAGAGGTTATTCAGGTGGCTGAAGTAATCAGTCGTATTTCCGGGATTAAGCCAGGTGATATAACGGTTAGTGCAAAACCATAAAATGCGTACGGCTATAGTATATTTTTCTGACCAAAATTGTAAAAGTGGAAAAAGCTTGGTATAATAATATAGTTATAAGGTAGCTGAGCGTTAGGGGGGTTGGAGTGGAAAAGAGAGAACACATAGAAAAGACTGAGCATAATGATGTTGGTTCGATTCGGATAGCTGATGAAGTAGTGGGTATAATTGCTGGACTTGCAGCAACTGAGGTGGCCGGTGTTGCTGGCATGAGCGCTGGCTTAGTTGGCGGTATTGCTGAGATGCTGGGCAAGAAAAACCTTTCAAAAGGGGTTAAGGTTGAGGTCGGTGAAAGGGAAGCAGCTGTCGATCTATATATCATTGTTGAATATGGTGTCCGTATACCAGATGTAGCCTTACGAGTCCAGGAAAATGTTAAACGTGGCATTGAGTCTATGACTGGTCTTGATGTTGTTGAGGTTAATATTCATGTTCAAGGCGTAGGTTTTGCCATCGAAGGTAAAGAAGAAGATATTAGGGTAAGATAATAATTGGGAAAGGCCAAAGAAAGGAGACGCTATGAGGATCATTGACCGCATCATTTTGTCTATTTACACATTTTTATTGGCGTTCTTGTCAATTGCCGTTATTCTCCTGTCTTTACGCCTTATTCCTTTGGAATTGGCTGGGACAAGTCTTGCTTACGTGTATGGTCAATGGGAAGCTTCGCTGGTTGGAGCCGTTTTTTTTCTGGTAAGTATCAGACTGCTTTTGGCCGGACTTCGTTCTCGCAAAGTGAAGGATACCATTGTTCACCATAATGATATGGGAGATGTGCATATTTCTCTTACTGCTGTGGAAAATTTGGTAGAGAAGGTGGCAAGACATATTCGTGGTGTTCGTGGCATTAAGGTCAAAGTTTCATTAGTTGAGGCGGGAATAACTGTGAGGTTGACCGCAGTAGTCAGCCCGGAAAGTCATGTTCCAACAGTTGCCGGTGATATTCAAAGTCGTGTTCATGAATACATAAAGAATACGGTTGGTATTGAATTAGCCGATGTGCAAGTTACGGTAGAAAACATTAGCAATGACTTTAAAACTAAGCAACGTGTTGAATAGGGGTGACAGCATTGAATTCCAAACTCTTGGAGGAAATCTGGCAACAACATAGTGGTAAACTTCTAGGGGGAGTATTCGGCTTTGTCTTTGGTATTCTCGTCCTTACTTTTGGTTTTTTCAGCACACTATTTATTGCACTCTGCGTTACTGCTGGTTATATTGTTGGTAAACGCATTGATCAAAAAGAAGATATCATGGAAATACTGGACAAGCTGCTGCCGCCAGGTTATAATCGGTAGCTGCTTTGGAAAGAGGGAAATTATGAGTCGTAGAAAGGCCCGTGAGATGGCTGTCCAAGCATTATTTCAATTAGATTTTAACTCAGGTGCTACCAGTGAAGAGGCACTTAATTCAGTACTGAGTGAGCGGGAAGATACGAATGAGAGTACTCGACTGTATGCCCAATCATTAGTAGAAGGTACTAAGCAAAACCTTGCAGCAATTGACGAATATATATCTGAACTGTCACGGGAATGGAAAATTGACCGGATGGCTGGTGTTGACCGTAATATTGCCAGAATGGCTATTTATGAAATGAGATACAGCCAGGAACGTATGCAGCCAGGTGTTGCTATTAATGAAGCAGTTGAACTTGCTAAAACTTTTGGCACCGAGGATTCAAGCCGCTTTATTAACGGAATTTTAGGGTCAATCGTAAAAAACAAAGAATTATGATGAAGGTTTCATTAGGGATAGATACCAGCTGTTATACTACTTCGGTGGCTATACTTGATGAGCATGCTCAACTAGTTGCCGATTGCCGCCGAATTTTAACAGTAAAAGCAGGTAAGCGCGGTCTGCAGCAATCAGAGATGGTATTTCAACACATGCGCAACCTGCCTGAGTTATTTACCCAGGCATGCCAGCAGCTTGACAAGCCCCTATGCTTTAATGCTATAGGGGTATCAGCTTTTCCTCGGCCATTACCTGATTCCTATATGCCAGCTTTTTTGGTAGGCGAAGGCTATGCTAAGGTGCTCGCGCTTACCCAGAATATCCCGCTTTATCGTATAAGTCATCAGGAAAATCACATATTAGCCGGGCTTTGGTCTGCTGGTGGCCCTACTGCTCCCAGCTTTCTAGCTGTGCATTTATCTGGTGGAACAACTGAGATTGTCCGAGCAACTAAAAAAAATACAACTACACCTGACATAAAGCGTCTGTCTATTGATATTCTGGGCGGTACAAAGGACATTCATGCCGGACAATTAGTGGATCGCATTGGCGTTCTTTTAGGGCTAAACTTTCCGGCCGGAGCTCACCTGGAAGCGTTGGCGCTGCAGGCATACGAACCGGCGCTTCACGTGCCTGTAACAGTGCGTGAAGCATCTGTAAGTTTTGCCGGCCCGGAGACCCATATTCGCAAGCTAGTGGCACAAGGTATTGCGCCAGCCACAATTGCCGCTGGCGTTGAGTTATGTATTGCCAAAGCTGTGACTGCTATGATAAAACAGGCTATTGCCAGCACTGGTCTTACTGATGTATTACTGGTTGGTGGCGTAACTGCGAATCAATTTCTCAGAAACTACCTCTTCAAGCAGCTTGAAGATATCGGGCTTGCAAAATTATACTTTCCTAAACCTAGTTATAGTCCTGACAATGCAACAGGTGCTGCTTATTTTGCAGTTACCAGCCAATAATTTTCTTATGCCTCACCAGTGTCGCCTTTTTTGCATAGAATACAAAAAGATTATATGCCTGGAGGTGACACCATGGTACCTTATATTCTGGCAGGTGCAGTAATTGGTTCAATTGTTGGACATCTAATTCCCCCTGGGTATCTTTTCTGGTTCGTGGTGGGAAGTGTAGGCGGATACGTAGCGCAACGCTTTTTTGGTGCCCGCTTTTAAGTATAAGCAAAACCTCAAGCCGGGCAGAAGGCTTCAAAAATTCTTTAGCCAGACTTATGTCTGGTTTTTTTTGCATTTTTAGGTTATTATTATTAACAGTGTATTTGAAATATGGAGTATTGTTATGAATAACATCTATACCGTTAGTGAGTTAACTAAATATATCAAAAATGTATTTGACCGGGATGCCAACCTAATTTCAATTTTTGTAAAAGGGGAAATATCTAACTTCAAAAGTCATTATTCTGGTCACTGTTATTTTACTCTCAAAGATTCTGGTTCACAGATTAAAGGAGTCATGTTCAAAAGCCGGGCACAATTTTTAAAATTTGAGCCGCGTGATGGGATGAAGGTTGTAGCTTGCGGTCAGATTACCGTGTTTGAAAGAGACGGGCTGTACCAGCTTTATGCTGAGCAATTAATACCTGACGGTGTAGGCGAACTAAGTATTGCATTTAATCAGTTAAAAGAGAAGTTGGCGGCAGAAGGTCTGTTTGATGACTGCCGCAAAAAAAAGTTGCCGCTGTTACCTAAAGCAATAGGTATCGTTACTTCACCTACCGGCGCTGCTCTGCGTGATATTATTACCGTTGCCAAACGCCGTCACCCGGGTATACCACTCACCTTATATCCAGTTCAAGTTCAGGGAGTAGATGCGCCAGGTCAGATTGTACAGGCAATCCACGGATTTAACCGTTTAAAAAGTGTAGATGTAATTATTGTCGGTCGTGGTGGCGGTTCTATCGAGGAATTGTGGGCCTTTAATGATGAGAAAGTAGTACGGGCAATAGCAGCTTCTCACATCCCAATTGTATCGGCCGTTGGGCATCAGACCGATTATACTTTAGCAGATTTCGCCGCTGATTGCCGGGCGGCAACGCCCTCGCAGGCAGCAGAGATTGTCGTGCCCGATGTTTATGAGCTTAAACGGCATATTACTACACTTCAAACCATGCTAGAAAGCAATATGCGGTTATATATCAAGCAACGCCGCCAAGCTGTCGGCCAATTGCGAGCTAACAGAGTATTTAATCAGCCAGAAAAACTGTTTGCTGATAAAAGACAACTACTTGATTCCTATATGGAACGATTGGGACAGTCGGTACGAAAAATAATAGTAACTAAACAGCATATCTTAAAAATCAATGCAGAAAAACTGACAGTATTAAACCCGTTGGCTGTCCTGTCTAGAGGCTACAGTCTTGTTCGCACTCTTGATGGGCAAGTTGTAAAAAATACTAGTCAGGTAGAACACCAACAGCCATTAGAAATTATTTTGCATCAAGGGCGCCTTACTGTTGTTGTTAGTAAGGAAAAGGAGGATATACATGGCTAATAAAACAAGCAGCAAGCAAAAAAATGTATGTTTTGAGGAGGCTCTTGGCAAATTAGAGGTAATTGTAAAACAATTAGAAACAGGTGAATTACCGCTGGAAGAAGCGTTAGATAAATTTGGCGAAGGTATTTCCCATGCTAAATTATGTTTTGAGCAACTGAACATTGCAGAAACACAAGTGGATAAAATTCTTCAGCAAGAACAAGGCCAGTTAGTCGAACAGCCACTTAACCTAGTGGAGGGTAAATAACTATGACAACAGTTACATTTGGACAGTACTGTCAGGAGAAAATGCGGTTGATTGAGGCTGCGCTGTCGCAATATATTCCCAGTGATACCTATCCCCCCATTATGTATGAAGCTATGCGTTACAGTCTGTTTGCTGGTGGAAAACGACTTCGGCCAATTATGCTTATGGCAGCTGCAGAGGCCGTTGGTGGCAACGGCAGTGATTATTTGCCTGTAGCTTGCGGCCTGGAAATGATTCATACCTATTCACTTATTCATGATGATCTACCGGCCATGGATAATGATGACTATCGACGTGGAAAACTTACTAACCATAAGGTATATGGCGATGGGATGGCAGTTTTAGCTGGTGATGGTCTGTTGACAGTTGCCTTTGGCACAATGCTATCCCAGAGCAAGGTGGAACCGCTAGTATTGATTAACGTGGTAAAAGAAATAGCTGCCGCAGCCGGACCGGCCGGAATGGTTGGCGGTCAGGCGATTGATCTTATTTCTGAAGGGCAAATCATTGATGCCAAAACTTTGCAATATATCCACCAGGCAAAAACGGGAGCCTTATTCAAAGCGGCTTTGCGTTCAGGGGCTTCGTTAGCTGGCGGCAGCCAACAGCAAATTGATGCTTTGACTACATATGCTTGCCAATTTGGTTTAGCATTTCAAATTACCGATGATATTCTTGATGTGATTGGTACTCAGGAAAAAATCGGCAAGCCGATTGGCAGTGACGTAAAAAATCATAAAGTAACCTATGTAACACTACATACGCTTGCTGGAGCTAAACAATTAGCGCAGCAAGCTGTGGATAAGGCATGTAACAGCCTGTTAGGCTTTGGACCTGAAGCTAACATACTGCGTGAACTTGTTGAACACCTAATAAATCGTGAAACCTGAGGTGTAATCTATGGCCGAGTTCCTGGTTGGAATAGGACAGAATATTATCTTAATGACAGCTTTGACCGCTTGGTTTACGGCACAAGTGTTAAAAACCATGACATCCTATTGGCGGCATGGCGCCTTTAACGCCGAACGGCTTGTTGGTGCTGGAGGTATGCCCAGCTCACATACAGCATTAGTAGTAAGCCTTGCTGTTAGTATCGCGCTTAGAGACGGAATTGAATCAGACCTGTTTGCGGTAGCTGTAATATTGGCGGGTATAGTTATGTATGATGCTGCAGGAGTACGCCGGGCGGCAGGCCGACAGGCTAAGGTCATAAACAAATTGGTGCGTGAGATGCGGGTTGAACATAAGGTCCGGGAGACCCGTCTTAAAGAACTTTTAGGCCATACACCGATCGAGGTACTGGGTGGTGCTATTCAAGGTACACTTGTGGCCTACGCATTTTATGTATTTTATAGATGAATGTTAATCTTTAGATATGCTATAATATGTGTGGTAAATAGACATTTCTAAGAAATGCCATGCATGAATAGTAACTTACCTGACCCCAGTCAGAGAAAGCGGGGAACTAGTTTGAGTAGATTGCTTGACAGTATTGATGGACCACAGGATATTAAACATTTTTCCTTATCCCAATTGGAAAAGCTCGCTGAGGAGATCCGCGAGCTTCTTATACATACAGTAGCTGCTACTGGCGGCCACCTGGCACCTAATTTAGGGGTTGTAGAACTGACGCTGGCCTTACATAAAATGTTTGATAGTCCCCAAGACAAATTTATTTGGGATGTTGGACATCAAGCCTATGTACATAAAATTTTGACAGGGCGCTGCACAAATTTTTCTACACTTCGTACTGTGAATGGCATCAGTGGTTTTCCCAGACGCTGCGAAAGTCCGCATGATGCTTTTGGTGCTGGACATTCAAGTACCTCAATATCTTCAGCCTTAGGAATAGCTTTAGCGCGGGATCTATCAGGTGAAAAATACAATGTTGTTGCTATAATCGGTGATGGCTCATTAACAGGCGGTGAAGCGTATGAAGCACTTAATCATGCTGGACATCTTGGTACCAATCTTACGGTAATCTTGAATGATAACGAGATGTCTATTGCCAAAAATGTAGGTGCTATTTCAGAATACCTAGCCAAAATGCGTACAGCACCAACCTATTCAAAAGTCAAACGAGATATTGATTTTTTGCTGCGTAGTATTCCAGCAATCGGTGAGAGTGTTGCCAAAGCGGTTGATCGCCTTAAGGGCAGCCTTAAATATCTTTTGGTTCCCGGAATATTATTTGAAGAGCTGGGTTTTACTTATTTTGGTCCCATTGACGGACATAATATCCCGTTAATTTTGGATGTACTTAATAAAACCAAGAGCATTAATGGGCCGATACTTATTCACACGTTGACTCACAAAGGCAAAGGCTATTTGCCTGCAGAAACTAATCCTGATAAGTTTCATGGGGTAGGACCCTTTTGTGTGGAAACAGGTGAAATAATAAAACCAAGTGGAGCACCACCTTCCTATACGCAAGTCTTTGGTAATACGCTTGTCAAGCTGGCAGAGCGGAATCCTAATATTGTAGCAATAACGGCTGCTATGCCTGATGGTACAGGTTTGAGAAACTTCGCCAACAAATTCCCTAAACGGTTTTTCGATGTTGGTATTGCGGAGCAACATGCTGTTACCATGGCCGCTGGCCTGGCTACCCAGGGGAAACGCCCAGTAATTTCTATATATTCAACCTTTATGCAACGTGCTTATGATCAGATTCTTCATGATGTATGCCTGCAAGACTTACCTGTAACTTTTATGCTGGACCGGGCTGGTATTGTTGGTGAAGATGGGGCAACCCATCATGGTGTGTTTGATTATTCTTTCTTACGGCATATTCCTAATATTGTAATTATGGCTCCTAAAGATGAGAATGAATTGCAAAATATGTTATATACGGCAACTGAACTTAATTCACCGGTAGCTATTCGCTATCCGCGCGGAAGCGGTGTTGGGGTAGAGTTACAGCCTGAATATACTAAACTCGAAATAGGCAAAGCAGAAAATTTGAGTTCCGGAAAAGATGTGGTTTTGCTGGCAGTTGGCGCGATGGTCAATCCTTGCCAAAAAGCGGCCGCATTTTTAGCTGATAAGGGAATTGTGGCAGGCGTAGTAAATAGTAGATTTGTCAAACCGCTGGATGGAGAATTGATTCGACAAATTGCTCGCAATACTGGTATTATTGTTACGGTGGAAGATAATGTTATTACAGGAGGTTTTGGCTCAGCCGTACTAGAATATATTAACTCACAAAACCTTAATTGGGTAAAGGTATTACGACTCGGACTGCCAGACAAGTTTATTGAACATGGACCGCGGAGTTACTTATTGAATAAATATAGCTTGAATGACCAAGGTATTGCCGATAGTATTGAAATTTTTCTGCGGCAGTTTGGAGCACGAAAATGACAGGAGAACGTACGAAAGAACGGCTTGATATCTTAGTAGTGGAGAAAGGGTTAGCAGCTAGCCGGGAACGAGCCAAAGCCTATATTATGGCTGGTCTTGTTACTGTTAATGGACAAAAAATTGATAAAGCCGGTACCGTAGTTCCTACTAAAGCCAATATTGTTGTTCATGGTGACAATATTGGTTATGTTAGCAGGGGAGGCCTCAAGCTAGCTAAAGCCCTAGAATATTTTGGTCTTAACTTAACAGGTAAAGTTATGGCTGATATAGGTGCTTCAACAGGCGGCTTTACTGATTGTGCTTTAAAAAATGGTGCCCGTAAAGTATATGCAATTGATGTGGGTTATGGACAACTTGCTTGGTCGCTACGAACAGATGAGCGAGTAATCAATATGGAACGTACAAATATTCGTAATGTTCGCCCAGAAGATCTAGCTGAATTATTAGAGTTTGTTTCCATTGATGTGGCTTTTATCTCCCTTGCGAAAGTACTGCCTGTAGTAAAAACATTACTCAGCCCACAGGGGATAGTAGTGGCACTTATCAAACCACAATTTGAAGCAGGCCGAGATAAAGTGGGGAAAAAAGGAGTAGTCCGTGATCCGGCCATTCATCGTGAAGTTATTAACAATGTCATACATGATGCTAATTTGAAACTGTTTACACCTTTAGGGCTGACTTATTCGCCAGTAAAAGGCCCGGAAGGTAATATTGAATACCTACTATATATGGCTAATTATTCTGCCATAGAAATAGTGGATGAGTTATATGTTGCGACGGTAGTAGCAGAAGCTCATGCCAACTTAACGGGATGACGGAGGAACACGGGTGTGTTGACTGTAGGACTGTTTCCTAATACGAAAAAGCATAGTATTGGTACTGTACTTGGTTGGATTGTGCAGTATTTTAAAGAACGAAATGTAAAAGTGGTTTTGCCAGAAGATGCAGCACTAGAACTTAACTATAAAAACCTAGCCGGAAAGCTAGAAAACATGCGAAACGATGTTACATTTGGCATCACCCTGGGCGGTGATGGGACACTGCTTAATACGGCCAGGGAGATTGCTCCTTTTGGCATTCCTGTTTGTGGAATAAACATGGGAAATCTAGGTTTTTTGACAGAGATTGAGTTGCCTGATTTGAGCGCCGCCTTAGACCGGTTGGTTAAAGGCGATTACTATATCGAAGAACGGCTCATGTTGGATGCTGTTGTTATCCGTAATGGAAGTCCCATCTATATTTCGCCTGCACTTAATGATGTGGTTGTTGCCAAAGGCGGTTTTTCCCGCATGATAAAACTAAAATTATTTATTGATGAGGAGCTTACTGCGGAATATCCTGCAGATGGACTTATTATTGCTACGTCAACTGGCTCGACTGGCTATTCATTATCCTCAGGCGGACCGATTATCAACCCGAAATTAAAGGTAATTGTTATTACCCCCATTTGTCCGCATACGTTGCATTCTCGCGCATTGGTTATTTCCGAACGGGAGGAAATAAAAGTACGGATGCAGGCTACTCATGATGATATTGTGCTTACGGTAGATGGCCAGACAGTATATAATTTGTTGCCTGATGATATCGTTGTTGTGCGGCGTTCCCCCTTTAGAGCACGGTTTATTAAATTTATTGGTAAAAGCTATTATGAAACCTTGCGGACTAAACTACGACGAGGCGATCGGGATGGTAGTTGTTAATGCCGTTGAAATGGCTCACAAGTTCATAATTTCCCGGTTAACAGCGGCTAAGCTCGTGATTGATGCTACTGCCGGCAATGGTAAAGATACACTATTTTTGGCAAAGCATACTCCCCCGAATGCTACAGTTTTCGCTTTCGATATTCAACCGCAAGCGATTGCTAACACCGAGTTACTGTTAAACCAACATCATTTGCTTCCGAAAGCTCAACTTATCTTAGATAGTCATGCTAATATCGCTAATTATATTGATCAGCCAATCGATGTTGCTATGTTTAACCTTGGCTATTTACCAGGTGGGGATCACACGCTAAGTACTTGTTCGGAAATCACGAAACAAGCCATAAGCCAAACCCTGCAACTGCTAACTGTTGGTGGCTTACTGACTGTTGCTGCTTATCCCGGTTATGAGCATGGAAAGCAAGAATGTCATGCCGTGCACCAATATCTAGCAGGTCTAAGTCAGCAAATATTTACGGTTGCCAGCTGGGCCATGGTAAATCAGACAAATAGTCCGCCAGTTCTCTATATAATTGAAAAAAAAGGAGTGAATAGCCTTGAAAGCTCTACGTCACTCAAAGATTAAAGAAATTATTGATCGCTATATCATTGAAACCCAAGAAGAATTGGCAGATGCGCTAAGTAAACATGGTATTGACATTACTCAGGCTACTGTTTCGAGAGACATTAAAGAACTTATGCTTATTAAAGTTCCTACAGGCGATGGACGATATCGTTATGCTTTTCCACCAGAGCAAAATATTGTTTTCACCCAAGCCCGTTTAGAACGTACGTTTCGAGATTCTATTGTAACTATCGATTATAGCCAGAACATCGTCGTATTGCGTACATTGCCAGGTACTGCTCAGGCAGTCGCCTATACTATCGATTATGTGAAATGGCCGGAAATTATCGGCACAGTGGCTGGTGATGATACTATTTTTGTTTTGGTTAAACCGCTTGAAGCTGTTTTGCCAGTCATTGCAAAATTTCGTTCCCTCATGGGCAGTGGAATGTAGCGTTTTGAGGAGAGATAAGAGATGCTAAAATCGCTGACGGTCACCAATTTTGCACTTATTGATAAAGCCTATATCGAATTTGTGCCAGGCCTTAATATCTTGACTGGAGAAACAGGAGCTGGTAAATCGATTCTAATTGATGCCTTGTCTATCATTGTTGGCGGCAGAGCTTCCGCAGATTCCATTCGTTCCGGAGCGGACCACTTCCGTATCGAAGCCGTTTTTGATATAGCTAACCTTACTTCGATAAAAGACATTGTAGAAGAACAAGGCATTACCTTGGAAGAAGATGGTACGTTAATCCTTACCAGACGTTTAACCAAGCACAGCAAAAATTCTATTCATATCAATGGCTGTCAGACAACAGTAACCACTTTGCGAAAAATTGGCGAAAAGTTGGTTGATATGCATGGCCAGCATGAAAACCAGGCATTATTAAGACCTGAGGTACATCTAGCGCTTACTGATACGTTTGCACCGGAAATCAGCCCCAAACTTGAAGAATACCAGCACGCATATCGAAAATGGCATAAAACTAAGGCTGAACTAGCTTCTCTTACACAAGATTCGCGGGAACGGCTGCAGCGCGAAGAGATGCTTTCCTGGCAAACACAGGAAATTGCCACCGCTAATTTGACAGTAGATGAAGAGGCAAAGCTTGAAAGTCAAATCACGATTCTGGCTAATGCCGAAAAAATCACTAATGCCGTATCGCGTTCTTATATGCTTTTAAGTCAAGGAAATAAGGGATTTAGCGGTGTCGTAGCTTGTCTTGCTGATATTAAACGTGATCTTGAAATGGCAGTGCGTTATGATACGGCTATTAATGCACAATTAGCTGTCGTAACTGAGGCTTTATACCAGTTGGAAGAAACTATGGGTGAACTCAGGGATTATCGAGAGAATATTGATTTTAATCCAGCTAGATTAGCTAAACTGGAAGAACGGCTTGATGTAATTCACAAACTCAAAAAAAAGTATGGTGCCACAGTCGAAGACATCCTTGCTTATTACGAACAAGCTACTGCTGAACTGGCTACTATCACAAATTTTGATGAACGACTAAGCCAGCTTGAACAAGCAGAAGCTAGCCTTGCAAGTGAAGTAGCAAAATTAGCTGAGGTTCTTACCAGCCTGCGGCAGACAGCAGGTCAGGAAATGGCATGGCAAATATCAGCTCATTTGGCTGATTTAGGTATGCCTAAGGCCAAATTTTTAGTGGATGTTAATCAGAGTCAACACTACACAGCGAATGGTGCTGATGACGTTGTTTTTTTGTTTTCAGCAAACCTAGGCGAGGAACCTAAGTTATTACAAAAAATTGCATCAGGCGGTGAATTATCGCGGATAGCACTGGCTATCAAAACAGTATGCTCAGAGCGCGAGGAAACACCTACGATGGTATTTGATGAAGTTGATGCCGGCATTGGTGGACAAACAGCTCAAAAAATAGCAGAAAAAATTGCTGGAATTGCTGTTGCTGATAAGCAAGTATTATGTATAACTCACCTGCCGCAAATTGCAGCAATGGCCGATTGCCATATTTATATTGCGAAAGTTATCGAAGAGGAACGAACAATGACCAGAGTTACTATCCTTACCCCAGACTCTCAACGAACCGAATTGGCTAGGATGGCTTCTGGTGAAATAACACAACTTTCAAGGGATAATGCAGCTCAAATGCTGGAAATGGCTAAGATAAAAAAAGCAAATTGGAAAAATAAAGCGCAAGCGTGAGCTTGCGCTATTTTTATTGAAAAAAAGCTTGTTTTTCAGCTTCCAAGACAATAAATGCTAATATTTCCGGAATAATCCCCTCTGAATTAGGGAAACTCTAATTTTACAACAGATTAAAACTTAAAAAATCAAGAGGTGAAAGGCTCAGCAGTAATTTGGGGAAGAATGTAATAGGGAGTGATGGAAGAAAACATGACAAGATTTAATCGGTTATTCAACAGCAGGCTAATTTGGGCAATGTTGATTATCAGCGCAATCTTAGCATTTTGTGTTTCTCCCCAATTCCGAAATATTTACGGTCTTCCCCTGCATATCAGAATTATTGAAGGAGAGACAGCGCTATTTGATGTAAATTTTCCACTTACGGTTACTTTAAGACATGATAGCGAAAGTATTCATGTACAAACTCCGGAATTTTTACCAACGATGGCACTGTCGCGGTCGGTATCACTGCAACCAGTGAAGCTAGGACAATCCACCGTAGAGTTTAAACTATTTGGTATTATACCGTTTCGCAGTGTTCAAGTCGATGTATTACCACCTATCCGCTTAATTCCCGGCGGACACTCAATTGGGGTTGTTCTCCGGTCTCAGGGTGTCATCGTTGTTGGTAATTCGCCAGTATTAAATATGCAGGGACAATATACTACGCCGGCTAAGGATGCGGGCATAGTGGTAGGGGATGTAATCCTCAGCATTAATGGCATACCTGTGCAAAGTGATGCCCAGGTGGCCGAGGTAATTGATGAAAGTGGTAAAAATAACCATACTATTGATATTTTGCTTAAACGCACCGAAGGACAACAACATGTCACGATAGCTCCCATTCTATGTACAGATACTAAACGCTATCGTATTGGCTTATTTGTGCGTGATAGTGCAGCGGGAGTTGGAACCTTGTCATTTTACGAACCAGACTCCAAGCTGTATGGAGCCTTAGGTCACGTCATTACTGATAGTGACACCAATCAGCCTATCGACTGTGAACAAGGGAAAATTGTATTGGCAACAGTATCAGGTATTCAACATGGCAAAAGAGGACAGCCCGGTGAGAAAATTGGTATTTTTATTGAAGAAGATCAATTATTAGGAAACATCCGAAAAAATACTCCGTTTGGTATTTATGGAGAATTAAATGGAAAGTTAGTAAATGAACAATATCCAGAATCAATTCCTGTAGCTTCTATGAGTCAGGTTCAAGTAGGACCAGCGCAGATGTTAACAGTAGTGGATGGTCAAACCATTGATCAGTTTAGTATAGAAATTCAAAAGATAAATCTCCAGGAATTTCCTGAAAGCAAGGGATTGGTTATTAAAGTTACTGATCAACGACTCATAGAAAAGACAGGTGGAATTGTTCAAGGTATGAGTGGCAGTCCGATTATTCAAAATGGTAAACTTGTCGGTGTGGTAACTCATGTATTTGTCCATGATCCAACAAGCGGTTATGGCTGTTTTGTCGATTGGATGTTAATGGAAAGCGGTATAATTCCCAAAAAAGACCGTCAATCTGCCAGAAAACTATTTAGTTTTTCTGGCAGATTTTAAGTAAAGAAGTAGTTGTTACTTGTCATAAACAATCTTCATAATATATAATTAAATATATATTGTGAAAATAATCAATTAAATATGGTTTTTTTTTCCATACGAGGAAGGAATTGGCGTGCGTTTGTCGAATGGGTTATTATACATATAATACATATATAAGATGTGCTGAGAGGATGGGGAAGTAATGGTGAGCGAAACAATTACAGTAGCTATTGCTGACGACAACAAAGAGTTTTCGGATATTTTGCAAGAGTGCCTTAACCGAGAACCCGATATTAAATTAGTCGGTGTAGCTTATAATGGAGAGCAAATATTATCCATTATCGAGGAAAAGTCGCCAGATGTTATCGTTCTCGATATCATCATGCCACATTTGGATGGACTTGGCGTTTTGGAGAGACTTAATGTCTCTAATGTTAAACGCCCCAAAATCATTATGCTGACTGCGTTTGGTCAGGAGACTATCACGCAACGAGTAGTAGAATTAGGTGCCGACTATTATGTTTTAAAACCGTTTAACATGGATGTACTTATTAATAGAATCAGACAATTAGCTGGTACTGTTACTCTTTCACACCCAGTTACTGCTGCGGCCACCATGCCTGTTGTCAAATCCCGCCCCATAGATGTGGAAGTTACTAATATTATTAGAGAAATTGGCATTCCTGCACACATTAAAGGCTATCAATATCTTCGCGATGCAATTATGATGATTGTAGCAGAAGTGGAGTTATTAGGCGCTGTAACCAAAGTTCTTTATCCAATGATTGCTGAAAAATACTCGACTACCCCCAGCCGGGTAGAACGAGCTATTCGCCATGCGATTGAGGTCGCCTGGAACCGCGGTAACATTGAGATGATCAATAGACTCTTTGGTTATACGATCAAGCTTGATAAAGGTAAACCCACTAATTCGGAATTTATGGCGATGATTGCCGATAAATTGCGAATGGAAATGCGGGCTAGCTAAGATTAAATTATAAACCCTCTTGACGATTGTCTTGGGGGTTTGTTTTTTTTATTGCAGGATTTTTCAACCTAATAATGAATAAAATAACATAACATATCATCTTATTTGATACGGAGGTTCACAATGCAGCAGTATAAAATTCTTGCAATTAATCCTGGTTCAACTTCAACCAAAATAGCTGTATATACTAATGATGTAATTGATTTTGAACAAGTTATCCGTCATAGTATTAACGAACTTACGCCTTTCGCAAAAATTTACGACCAGTATGATTATCGTCTGCAGTTAGTGAGAAAAGCACTTTCAGACCACCATATCAACATTAGCAGTTTAGCAGCTGTTGTTGGGCGGGGCGGGCCATTGAAACCGCTAGGTAGTGGCACATATGCAGTAAATGATAGTATGATCTGCGATTTAAAAAGAGAAGTGCAAACTGAACATGCCTCCAATCTAGGGGGTATTTTGGCAAGGGGGATCGCCAACCAAGTTAATATTCCGGCTTTTATTGTAGATCCGGTAAGCGTAGATGAGCTCGAACCATTAGCCAGAATTTCCGGTTTACCAGAAGTGCCTCGTCGCAGCTTGTTTCATGCCCTCAATTTAAAAGCTGTTGCCCATAGAGTTGCCAACGATTTAAATAAAGAATACAATACTCTTACCCTAATTCTCATCCATCTTGGTGGTGGTATTTCAGTTGGAGTGCAGCAAAATGGCAAAATGATTGATGTAACCAATCCGAATGACCTAGGTCCATTTTCTCCAGAACGTGCTGGTGCTGTACCGTCTTATGGTTTAATTAACTTATGCTATTCTGGTAAATATACCCTTGATGAAATCAAGAAGAAGCTTATTGGTAATGCGGGTTTAATGGCTCATCTGGGTACAAGTGATGGACGAGAAGTGGAAAGCCGCATTGCGAGTGGTGATACTAGCGCTGCTCTCATTTATGAGGCAATGGCTTATCAAGTTGCAAAAGAGATTGGTGCAATGGCTACTGTCGTATATGGACAATTGGACGCTATTGTTCTTACCGGCGGGTTGGCTTATTCACAAAGACTTGTGAAAATGATTACCGACCGCGTGAAATTTATCGGTCCGGTTATTGTGCATCCTGGGGAAGATGAACTGCAGGCTTTAGTTGAAGGCGCCTTACGGGTATTACGTGGTGAAGAGCAGCCTAAGGTATATGAATAGAAGAGGGCAGGGCAATGATAGACATACTTCTACTTGCTACTGTCGATTATTATTAAGCAGTTCGCGCAAAGTTTTATACTTTTTACTCATGGTATGTAATTCTTTAAGTAAATCCTTGATTCTACCACTAAAATAAAAGCCATGTTTAGCAATCAATTTCACGCAGACATTCCTCCTTATGGAGGTAATATATGAAGCGTTTTGGTAATATATGTTTAAATAATAGGAGGGTCATATGCCAAACGATACAGATCTTTATGAAAAACTAACAAATTCGGAACGTTTATTTGAAGGTAAAATTATTAACCTGCGGCGTGATGAGGTAATTCTCCCTAATGGACGAACTGGGATGAGGGAAGTGGTAGAACACCCGGGGGCAGTTGCTATTGTGCCGCTAACAACGGAAGGCAATGTTATCCTCGTGCGGCAATTCCGTCATCCGATTGGCCAGGTTATACTCGAAGTACCTGCTGGCAAACTTGATTCCGGTGAAGATCCCGCAGCCTGTGCAGTGCGTGAATTGGCAGAGGAAACTGGCTTTACGGCGAATACGCTGCGCAAGTTGACATCTATGTATACTACCCCTGGATTTTCCAATGAGATTATTCATGTATATCTGGCAGAAGATCTTATTGAATCAGATAAGCATCCTGATGAAGATGAGTTTATTAATACCGAAATTTATACTCCCGAACAAATTCACCAAATGATTATTAGTGGTGAGTTATGTGATGCCAAGAGTTTAGTGGCGCTATGTTTGGCGGGAATATAAGTATGCTAAATCAGTATTTTACTGACCTGCACATTCATGTAGGCATGAGTCACAGCGGTAAATGGGTAAAAATTCCTACGTCACGTCGGTTGACCGTTCGTAGCATCTTAGCGGAGGCCGCTGAGCGCAAGGGTATGAATATCATCGGCATCATAGATGCCTTGTCGCCATTAGTTCTTGCAGATTTAAAAGCGCTTATCGAAGAAGAAATTCTTGTGCCGGTTAGTAGTGGTGGATATCTTTACCAGAATAATACGTTGCTTATACTTGGTGCGGAGATTGAAACCAGGGAAGTCAACGGCGGTTTGGCACATACATTGATATTTATGCCTGATATTAAAACAATGACTACTTTCTCTACCTATATGAGCCAATTTATCCGTAATATTAATCTTAGCTCACAAAATGCCCATATGCCCCTAACACAGCTTATTCAAATTGCCAGCAGTTTTAATTCACTTATCATTCCCGCTCATGTTTTTACCCCCCATAAAAGCCTTTATGGCGTATGTTGTCAAAGATTATCACATATTCTATCTGATCAGGATATGGTTAAACTAGCAGCAATTGAACTTGGCTTAAGTGCGGACAGCAACTTAGCAGACAGAATCAGTGAGTTAGCTGGTTACACATTTATAACCAATTCCGATGCTCACTCACTTGACAAAATTGCTCGTGAATACAATGTATTTTCTATGGAAACATTGTCATTTCTCGAATTAAGTAAAGCCTTGTCCCGTACAGACGGGCGTCAGGTTATCGCCAACTATGGACTTGATCCCCGGTTAGGAAAGTATCACCGTACTTTCTGTCGCCAGTGCGGTTTTACTGCTGCCGAGGGTCTGACTGATAAGTACTGCCCACAATGCAGCAGCAGTACTTTGACTGCAGGGGTATTTGAGCGTATTAATCAAATAGCCGATTACGCTGAACCTCATCATCCTGCCTTCCGGCCCCAGTATAGTTATCAAATACCGCTAGAATTTATCCCTGGACTAGGTAAAAAATGCATGGCTAAACTGCTGACAGCATTTGAAACCGAAATGAATATTTTGCATTTTGCGACATATGAGGCTTTGTCCAACATCGCTGGTAATAAAATTGCTCACTTTATTATGACGGCACGTAATGGAACTGCTGCGATTAGTGCTGGCGGCGGCGGAATTTATGGACGGATGCTGCAGTGAGGCCTATTTCCGGATAACTATAATGGACAAATAGGTCTAAACAGTTTTAGCAAGACATATATTGTAGCAGGTACTGACAGGGAGGTACATGCATGCTGAAACTTCTTCGCCGGAATGCCGCCGATTATATTCGTGCGAATATTGTGGCTTATTTTTTTATGATTCTTATTTTTGTTATCGGAATAGTTATTGGAGCTATGGCTGTAAAAACACTACCTGAAGAACAAAAGATAGAGCTTGTCGGCTATTTACGAGTGTTTTTTCAAGGCCTGACTGAACAACCAGACGGAATCAGTAATACCCATACTCTGCTAGCGAGTGTGATGGGTAATAATATTAGAATTATTGGTATTATGTGGCTGCTTGGCTTTACTATTGTGGGTATACCGTTTGTCCTGTTTATGGTATGCTTACGAGGCTTTATCATTGGGTTTACTGTTGGTTTTTTAGTCCATGAATATGTAATGAAAGGGCTGTTATTTGCTATTGCTGCAGTTTTGCCGCACAATTTTTTGGCGGTACCCGCTATTTTAGCAACAGGAGTGGCAGCAACAACTTTCTCCTTAATGTTAGTGCGGCGTAAGCATAATAACAAAGATAATCTATTTTACAACTCCATTGCCTACTCGATATTTTGTTTAGCTATGCTGGTGCTTATGTTGGGCGCGGCACTAATAGAAGTATATATTTCGCCGGTATTTATGAAAATGGCAGCACATTTTATTTGCTAACAAAGTCGACAACTGTGCTCGACCTTGTTAATTTAAAAGCTAAAAAGTTAATAAGCCTGCATAATCAAGCATTGTTAGGCATAGATAAATAGTAGTTATAAGGAATACTATTAAGTTAAGTCAGAAACCATAAAACGTGATGCGGTGGGAGGGAAGTAGAGGCGTATGATAATAACATTTTCTTGGCGAAGTATCTTTAAAAAATCTAAATTATATATAAAGATTATCTTATTAACGCTTATTATCTTCTATATTCTACCAAAGTTGATGACTATACTGTGGGAAGGCAGTAATCCAGGTCTGAAGATACGCGACCAGCATCTACTGGAAAAGCCTTTACGGGTTATGGTGACTTACGATGTAATTGACCGTTATAGCATGACATAGATTAGCAGTTCTTACAAAAAAGTGCTAAAACTTTACAAAACACAGTAGACAAATAAAGGAAAAGTAAACTTAATGTTGAATAAGGTACGTAGACAAGATACTGAAAAATGTGTTGGCCGGAAATCTGTGGAGAAAAAAGGGTGGTAGTATAAAATGGAATCGTATGTTAATGAATTTATTAACTATCTTGCAGTTGAGCGGGGATTAGCTCAAAACACGCTAGAATCTTACGGGCGGGATTTAAGACAGTTTCAGACGTTTTTGCAAAATAGTCAATTAGATTTTTTACGGAACTCAAACCGTGATACCATCCTAAGTTATCTTAATAATCTCCAAGGCAAGGGACGGGCTGTTTCAACAATATCACGCAATCTTGCTGCGATAAAGTCATTTTATCAATATCTTGTTCGGGAACGTCATCTTGAAAAAGACCCGGCAGTTAACTTGGAATCACCTAAATTAGAAAAGAAACTACCAAAGATTCTTAGTATTGCAGAAGTGGAAGAGTTATTAAAGCAACCTAATAGTTTTCAATCTACAGGCCTTAGGGATAAAGCTATGCTGGAATTGTTATATGCTACTGGTATCAGAGTCTCCGAGTTAATCAATCTCAATATATCTGATGTAAATCTTGATATGGGATATATCAAATGTTATGGCAAAGGTGCTAAAGAACGAATTGTACCACTAGGCTCTATTGCTGCCAAATGTGTGCAGGAATATATAAGTAAAGGCCGTCCTAAATTAGTACGTACTTATGAAGAATCCTCCCTATTTGTCAACCATCATGGTAATCGGCTTACTCGTCAAGGATTTTGGAAAATTATTAAAAAATATGCGTTGGAAGCCAATATCACCAAAGACATTACCCCTCATACTCTGAGGCATTCCTTTGCTACTCACTTATTGGAAAACGGCGCCGATTTACGCTCTGTCCAGGAAATGCTTGGTCATGCTGATATATCAACAACACAGATTTATACTCATGTAACTAAAAATCATCTAAAAGAAGTATATGATAAAACACATCCTCGCGCATAATAGTACTATACTACTTTACAGAGGAGCTATAAAAATTTGTTTAAACGAATATTTGTGATTGTACTTGACAGTGTAGGGATTGGAGCTATGCCTGACGCCTTTCAATATGGCGATACCGGAGCCAATACGCTGGTACATATTGCTGAATATAAGGGCGGGCTTACTTTGCCGGTATTAGCCAGCATGGGGTTAGGTTTAATTGAACCCATTGCTGGTATTCCGGAAGTTTCCCGTCCTATTGCTGCTTTTGGGAAGATGGCTGAGCTTTCTAAGGGTAAAGACACGACAAGTGGCCATTGGGAATTAGCGGGCTGTCCACTTTTTGCCGCATTTCCCGTGTACCCAAAGGGTTTTCCACCTGAAGTTATCGAAAAGTTTACCGCTTATACCGGACTCCAGGTTTTAGGTAATAAAGCGGCATCAGGTACGGAAATTATCGTGGAATTAGGCGAAGAACATTTGCGTACAGGCCAACCTATTGTATATACTTCTGCGGATAGTGTTTTTCAAATTGCGGCCCATGAAGAAGTAATCTCGCTGGAACGTTTATATGAATTATGTAAAATTGTCAGAGAGAAGGTTTGCATAGGTGACCATGCTGTCGGGCGGATTATTGCCAGGCCTTTTGTAGGTAAACCGGGAAGCTTTACCCGGACGGCTAACCGCCATGACTATAGTTTGCAGCCGCCGGCACCAACAGTGCTTGATATGTTGAAAGAATCTGGATTAACAGTGACTGGCATTGGTAAAATTTCCGACATTTATGCCAACAGGGGCTTAACTCAATCTTATCCTACTAAGTCTAATAAGCAGGGAATGGAAATCATCACAGACCTAGCTGAAAAAGACTCGGCAGATGGACTAATAATGGCCAACCTTGTTGAATTTGATAGTGCTTACGGACATCGCAACGATATAATCGGTTATGCTCAGGCACTGGAAGAGTTTGACGTTGCGTTAGCAAATTTCAAATCTAAACTCACCGAGAATGATCTATTATTGATCACAGCTGACCATGGCTGTGATCCTACAACCGCAGGCACCGATCATACACGAGAATATGTGCCGCTGTTAGCTTATCACCCACGCCTGACGGGACAGGTGATAAATCTAGGAATACGGTCAACTTTTTCCGACCTGGGAGCAACAATAGCTGCCAATTTCGGTTTGCCGCCATTGGCGTATGGACAAAGTTTTCTAAAAGACCTAGTGGTGAATACCTAATGCGGGCTACTGATATAATTACAAAAAAACGCGATGGGATAGAACTTTCAGATCATGAAATTGAATGGTTGATAAAATCATATACGAACAATGAGATACCAGACTATCAAATCGCTGCATGGCTTATGGCAGTCTTCTTTCAGGGAATGACAGATAAAGAAACAGCTGCTCTTACCATGGCTATGGCTGTTTCTGGCGATATGGTTGATCTAAGTCAAATACCGGGGATCAAGGTGGACAAACATAGCACCGGCGGGGTAGGTGATACTACTACATTGGTACTTGCGCCGCTGGTGGCTGCTGCCGGGGTACCTGTGGCTAAGATGTCTGGGCGGGGTTTGGGTTTTACCGGCGGTACTATTGATAAATTGGAGGCTATTCCCGGTTTTAAGACCACCTTGGAGCGTCACGAATTTATTGCCAATCTGCAAGCATGTACTATTGCAATAACTGGTCAGTCAGCTGCCATTGCTCCTGCAGATGGTAAACTTTACTCACTTCGAGATGTTACGGCCACTGTGGAAAGTATACCGCTTATTGCCTCATCCATAATGAGTAAAAAAATTGCTTCTGGTGCCGATAAAATTGTGTTAGATGTCAAAGTTGGCAACGGTGCTTTTATGAAAAATCAAACAGATGCCTTGCGTTTGGCTGAAACCATGGTTGGTATTGGACAACTTGTTGGTCGAGAAACGATGGCAGTATTAACAAGTATGGAACAGCCATTAGGTAGGGCTGTTGGTAATAGCCTCGAGATTAAGGAGGCTATTAAAATACTGTCAGGACAGGGTGAACGAACGCTCAAAGAGGTTTGCCTAATACTTGGTTCACATATGCTGGTACTAGGCGGGAAAGCGTCAACCCCGGAAGCTGGTTATTGCCAGCTAACCGCCCTGATCGATAACAAACAGGCTTTAGCCAAGTTTGGTGAATTCATTACTGCTCAGGGTGGTGATGCTGCTATTGTGCAAGATGATACTAAACTGCCGCAGGCCTGCTTTATTCAAGAAGTTAGCAGTTTGAGTCAAGGTTATGTTACAGCTATTAGTGCTGCTCAGATTGGGTATGCCGCCATGCGGCTGGGAGCAGGCCGGGAATATAAAGGACAAGCAATTGACTTGTCTGCTGGTGTAGTCATGCAGTGCCGGATAGGTCAGGTTCTCCACTGCGGCCAGCCAATGGCAACCATCTATACAAATGACAAGTCAAGGCTTGCAGAAGCCAGTGCAACAATACAACAGGCCGTTCGGATTGATACTCAGCCTGTTGTGCCATTACCACTATTATTAGGATTTGTTGATAAAAACGGATTTCATAAATGACTGGTATAATGCCAGTCATTTTTTTGCTTTAAATTCCTGTTTAATCCGTTTTAATCCGGGAAACTATAGATATAAAGGAAAGGAGTGTTATAATTGATTCGAAAAACTGCGCTGGTAACATTAGTATTGTTTGCATTAGCTGTTACAACAGTCTTTGGTGCTCCGGCCGCGCCAGCAAAAACACTATCTGACTCAAAGCTGCAGACAAGTGCTGTATCAGCTGTGCTCATGGATGAAAATGGCACATTGCTTTTTGAAAAGGATGCTCATCGGCGGCTGCCACCTGCCAGTGTAACTAAGATTATGACGTTGCTCTTAGCTGTTGAAGCCATTGAACAAGGCCGAATTAATCTTGTTGACGAAGTGTATACCAGTGAAACTGCCTGGCGCCAGGGGGGGTCACAGATTTGGTTGGAGCCTGGAGAAAAAATGACAGTTAAGGATATGCTTTCAGCTGTAGCCATTGTTAGTGCTAATGACGCTGCCGTAGCGCTGATGGAGCATATCTATGGAAGTGAAACATCAGCTGTTGAAGCGATGAATAAGCGGGCTGAATCACTTGGCCTTGCTGATACCCATTTTAACAATGTAAATGGGCTGCCAACAACTGATCATTATATGAGCGCCTATGATGCTGCGCTCATTGCTAGAGAAGCGGTCACCCACCCACTATATATGGATATGTGCGGTATCAAGGAAGCGTGGCTACGTGATGGTAAGAATTGGCTTGTTAATACCAATAAGCTATTATGGTGGTATAAAGGCGGTGATGGTTTAAAAACCGGCTGGACGGAAGAAGCAAAGTATTGTTTTGTTGGAACTGCCAAACGTGATGGCCTCCGACTTATTTCGTCAGTATTTGCCACGCCTGAACCACGCTCACATCTTCGGGAAAGTATGAAATTACTTGATTGGGGTTTTGCTAATTTTAGTGCTGTACCAATTGTAAATCAGGGAGCAGTGGTAGAACGGCTAAAAGTAAATAAAGGCATTGAACCAGACATCCAATTGATAGCCGCTCAAGACTTAAATCTACTTATCACCAAAGGACAAAGCAAAAACTTACAGAAAAAGATTGCAGCCGATTCCAGTGTTAACGCGCCGATCGTCGAGGGGCAAAAGTGCGGTGAACTGATTGTACTCAAGGATGGTAAAGAAGTAGGTAAAGTTGATTTACTTGCTGAAAAATCCATTCCTAAAGCGGGTTTAGTACGAATTTTTCAAACGATGATTACTAACCTGTTTACTATTTTTAACTAACTTATAAGCCTGATATTTATAAACTGCAGGAAAATTTCTGCAGTTTTATTTTAATTTAGCAGGAAATTTTTTCCTTTTACCGAATGAACTATTTATAAATACTGTTACATAGGAGGTTATATTGTTGAAAGTCGTTACATTTATGAAGCAAGGCATCCTGGTTGTAAGACTTGAGGGTGAGTTAGATGTTTGTGGGGCTAATGAATTTCGTACTGCAGTTGACGAGGCACTGACTGCAACTGGTGCCAAACATATCTTGCTTAATATGCAAGGCGTTAGTTTTATTGATAGTTCAGGGTTGGGGGTTGTTCTAGGGCGGTACAAACGGATTACGCAGTTGGGAGGGAAAATACTTGTCGTTTACCTTGAACCACAAATAAAGCGGATTTTTGAATTGGCTGGATTACTGAAAATATTGACAATCTATCAAAATGAAGAGCAAGCGCTCGACTTTTTATAAGGAGGCTTGGCCAGTGGAAATTCAAGTAAAAAATCAGATAAAGCTCGCGATCTTAAGTATCAATGAAAATGTGGCATTTGCTAGAGCCTCTACCGCCGCCTTTTCAGCACAAGTAGATTTGACACTCACGGAAATTGACGAAATTAAAGTCGCTGTTTCCGAAGCGGTCTCTAATGCCGTTATTCATGGCTATGGCAGCGATCCTCATAAGCAAAATTATGTTGAATTAGTAATGAACTTATATCAAGATAAACTGGAATTTATCATAACTGATTATGGTCGGGGAATTGCCAATGTGGAAGAAGCGCGGCAGCCTTCATTTTCAAGTGATCCAGAACGGATGGGGCTGGGTTTTGTCTTTATGGACTCATTTATGGATGAGTTGGAGGTTTTATCTAAACTTGGGCAAGGTACAACCGTAAGAATGGTTAAACTGCTTGTACCACGTACCGAGCATTAGGTGAAGAGTATGCTCAAAGAAGAAGAATTTAAAGAACTGTTAACTAAGGCACAAGCTGCTGACTTATCGGTAAGTGAACAAGCGAAAGAACGTATTTTGGAAGCCAACCTGAATTTAGTACGCAGCATTGTTCACCGCTTTACCAATCGCGGCTATGAATGGGATGATTTGTTCCAAATCGGCTGTATTGGCCTTTTAAAAGCGATTGAGCGGTTTGATCAAAATTTTAATGTCAAATTTTCCACCTATGCTGTTCCGATGATCATTGGTGAAATCCGACGATTTATTAGAGATGATAATCCGGTTAAGGTGAGCCGGCCGTTAAAAGAGCTTGCCTTTCGAGTCCATAAAACCCAGGAAAAGCTGCAGGGAAACTTGGGTCGTGAGCCAACAATTACTGAAATTGCCAAAGAACTATCGCTCGCCCCCCAGGAAATCGTTTCAGCACTAGAAGCCGTTCAGCCCCAAGTATCCTTGTATGAACAAACATTTCAAAGTAGTGATGGCGGCGATGCTATCCACCTGTTAGATCAGCTTATACTTTCTGATGGTCAGGACAATGGCTACTTTGATAAGTTAGCTTTGAGAGAGGTATTAACCCGTTTGCCTGTAAAGGAACGTACTGTGATCTATTTGCGTTTTTTTGCAGATAAAACCCAAGCTGAAATTGCAACGACAATTGGGTTATCTCAGGTACAGGTATCACGAATAGAAAAACAAGCACTCAAAATAATTAGAGAACTATTGCAGACCTCATAACTGAGGTCTGTTTATATTTTACTAATAAATGAATTTACGGACATAATAAATAGGAGGTGATCAGCGTGAATCATATCCTTGATATTTTAAAAACCAAAGGTATCCTTTACCTAGCTATAGTATTTTTGTTAATGGTCAGCAGTACAGCCGCCTGGCTTTATTTTAGCTCAGACATTCCCAAGAAAACTCCGCTAAGAGCGAAACAAGTTTTACTTTGGCATAACAATCAAAATACGGTACAAACTAAAAGTGTCAAGCCAATATAATCATTACAGGGGGTAATATAATGGTTGTAAAAGTCATTGAGCTAGTAGGAACTTCCCACCATAATTGGACTGATGCAGTAGATAATGCAGTTTTAGAAGCATCTAAAACTGTAGACGACATTATGGGAGTAGAAGTCACCAATTTTACCGCGAAAGTTGGCAAAGGACATATTGAAGAATACAAAGCAGATGTAAAGATTGCTTTCCAGATCCACCACTAAAATTCTTTGAAAATACAGGGAAGACACCTCTTTTGGTGTCTTTTCTTGTTAGAAAATACTCGTGTGGAGGTGACATACCCATGTTTGACAGTAAAGTCAGTCAGACTGAGCAACAGCAATATCAGGAAAAATTTGAACAACTAAAACCCAAAACCCCTATTCTGAAAAATGTAATATGGGCATTTATTGTCGGTGGTTTAATATGTATGTTAGGCCAGTTTTTTATGAATTATTTTATGAGTTTGGGATTTAGTAACAAAGAAGCTGCTGGGCCGACTTCGGTTGTACTAATATTCTTGAGTGCTTTGTTTACTGGATTAGGAGTTTATGATGAACTAGGCCGCCTTGCAGGAGCTGGTTCCATTGTACCGATTACTGGTTTTGCCAATTCAATTGTAGCTCCCGCTATGGAGTTTAAGCGCGAGGGTTATGTATTTGGTATAGGAGCAAAGATGTTTATCATTGCTGGACCAGTACTCGTATATGGTATCTCAACAGCAATAGTTATTGGTTTTATTTATTGGCTAAGTTTATAAGAAAAGCAAGGAGATCCAGTATGAATAAAAAACGTGGACAACAAAGTATTGTTTTTGCCTCGCCACCAGTTATAACAAGTACAGCCAATATCGTGGGGCCGATGGAAGGGGAAGGCCTCTTAGCTGAGTTCTATGACCGAATACTCAAAGATACTCTTGATAATAATTCCAGCTGGGAAAAATGCGAATCCACCATGATGGAATGGGCAATAAAAACAGCCGTATTTAAAGAAACTAGTGCTATTGATGATATTGATTATGTACTTGCCGGCGACTTGCTTAATCAGTTAATGAGTACCCATTTTGCGATTAGAGGTATTGGACGCCCTTTTTTAGGTATGTATGGTGCCTGCTCAACTTTGGCAGAAAGTATGCTGGTAGGGTCTACTCTTATTGATGGAGGATTTGCCAATAAGATTGTTGCCGCCGCTTCTAGCCACCATGATGCAGCCGAACGGCAGTACCGTTTTCCCACAGAACAGGGTGTACAACGGCCAATGGTATCGCAGTGGACAGTGACAGGATCAGGTGCTGTAGTTATTTCTGCTATTGGCAATGGACCGCGGATTACAGCAGCAACAGTGGGTAAAATAGTAGACATGGGGATCAAGGATCCTAACGCAATGGGACCGGCAATGGCCCCTGCAGCTGCTGATACGTTATGGCATCATTTTGACGACTCTGGCCGCCAGCCAAATTATTATGACATGATTTACACTGGTGATCTTGGCAGTGTCGGTAAAGCGTTGGTTATCGAGCTGTTTAAAGCAAAAGGTGTAGATTTATCGACAAATTATGAAGATTGTGGCTGCATGATTTTCAGTAAAGATCAGGATGCCCATGCCGGTGCCAGTGGTTGTGCCAGTTCAGCGATAGTATTTACCGGCTATATTTACCGATTGCTTATGCAACAAAAGCTGCATAAGGTACTACTTGTCGGTACAGGTAGTTTGCATAGTACAACATCATATCAACAAAAAGAATCTATACCCTGTATTGCGCATGCTGTAGCGATCGAAATGTGAAGGAGGTAACATTATTCATTGCAAACATATCTTATGGCCTTTGTCATCGGCGGTTTGATTTGTGTACTTGGGCAGTTGCTCATGGATCTCACCCCGCTTACACCTGCTCATGTTTTAGTACTATTTGTCGTCTTAGGCTGTGTGTTCAGCAGTTTAGGTCTATATCAGCCGTTGATTGATATTGGTGGTGCAGGAGCAACGGTTCCCTTACCTGGGTTTGGTCACTCCCTAGTCTCCGGCACTATTGAAGAAGTAAACAAAGCAGGGTTTTGGGGAATATTTACCGGAGCTGTTAAAGCAACGGCAGCCGGCATAACTGCTGCCGTCGTTTTCGGCCTGGCCATAGCAATTGTGTTTAATCCAAAAGGTAAATGAATTTTTGAGGTGATACATGTGCCAAAGCGAGTTTCCAGTAAGATAGCAAGTTGCATTAAGCCTAGCCCGTTACGGTCGCAACGTCCTGAATATTCACAGATAGATGAAAGTGCTATCGAAGATATGGCAAGAATTTTTATGCAAACACAAGCCAATATGGTAACTAGCAATAATCAGCCAACAAATAATTCGCAGGAAGTACTAGAATTATTAAACCAAATTAATAGTAAACTAGAAAGCTTACAAGGTTCGTCTGATAGTAGTACGTCAGCTGATCAGTCTCAACAAAATACTCAACAAGCTGGACAAAATAATATAAACCAACAGCAACAAACTCAAAAAAATGCACAAGCAACAACATCTGAATCAGATGTATCCCAAGAATTAAAAAAATTATTCAGCACGTTACTTGCAACAGGCGGGCAAGCAAACACCACAGCAGGCGGCAATCAGAAGCAAAGTGCAAACGCCCAACAACAAATGCAGCAGCAACAAGGCAAGAACAATCAGCAAAATAGCAAGCAGAATTCCTCAATTGCCGTACAAACAGCTGCACAAGTACTTTCCCAAGCACAGTATGAACTATCCAATGAGTTAGAAGCAAGCCTGCAAAGTCTCAAACAAGTAATCAGTGAAAGTGAAAAAATCGCTAATAAAATCAGCAATTTATTAGGTGAAGAAAATAATCAACAGCAATGAGGTGTTGAATTGGACAAGGTAACTGAAATTAATAAAAAGATCCGGGTTATTCTTGTTACTGATGGAGACAAGGTTGCTCAACAAGCCGTTGAAACAATAGGGTCCTCTTTGGGATTACGCTGCATTTCAGCTTCAGCAGGTAATCCAACCCCCATCAGTGGCAAAAAAATCGTAGAGCTTTTGAAAACCGTCCCCTATGATCCGGTGTTAGTTATGTTTGATGATAAAGGTCACAGCGAAAAAGCCGAAGGAGAACAGGCGCTTGAGTATGTTGCCAATCATCCTGACATTGAAGTCCTTGGAGCAGTAGCCGTAGCTTCTAATACTACTGGGATTGATGGAGTCCATGCTGATGCCTGTATTGACTGCCAAGGTCATGTAATTGATCTTTCAGTTGATAAGAAAGGCGAGATAAAAACCAAAAAGGATTGTATCTGCCAACCGGTGATTACTGGTGATACTGTGGATGTGCTTAATGATGTTGAAATACCGGTTATTATCGGTGTTGGCGACATCGGGAAAATGGATAAACATGACGATCTTAGTCGGGGTGCTCCCATCACCCGGAGAGCAATTGAAGAGATACTGAAACGGAGTGACATTAGTCATGGCTGAGGAAAAAACAATTGCCAAAGAAATTGACAGCAATATAAATTATATAAAAGACAAACTTGGGGTTGGCGAAACATTTGATATAGTTTTTCGTGAATACAAAGCAGGGCGGAAACGTGCGGCTTCTTTTTCGATAAATGGTATGACTAATGATGTTGTGTTATCAAATGTACTGGAAGAATTGACTGCCTATAACCAGGAAGAATTGACAATTAATACGCTGGACAAATTATTTTATTCACGAGCAACCCATTCACAAACCAAATTAGTAGCAAATATGAATGATGCAATAACTAGTCTTTTATCAGGCGAGATGCTCTTTTTTGTGGATGGTGCCGAACAAGTGATTGTAATAGATGCCCGCGCTTATCCCGCCCGTGCCCCTGCCGAATCTAACATTGAAAAAGTTACAAGAGGCTCGCGTGATTCTTTTGTCGAAACCATCGTATTTAACACTGCATTAATCCGCAGGCGGTTACGCGATCCTAATTTGAGATTTGAAATAGTTAAGGTTGGTACACGGTCTCAATGCGACATTGCTGTTTGCTACATTAAAGATATCACCAATACAGAGTTAGTTACTACCGTCAAAGACAGGATTAACAATATCAATATTGATGGCGTACCTATGGCAGAAAAGGCTATTGAAGAATACATTGTCGGCGGCAATAAGTGGAATCCTTTACCTAAAGTACGGTACACGGAACGTCCTGATGTAGCAGCAGTCCACTTGCTAGAAGGTCATGTATGCATAATTGTGGATACTTCACCTAATATCATGATTTTGCCAACAACACTGTGGCATCATGTACAACACGTCGAAGAATTTCATCAGAATGTGGTTATTGGCTCCTATCTGCGACTCATTAGGTTGGCTGGTGTGTTACTATCTTTAATTCTGCCGCCTTTATGGTTAGCACTAGTATTGAATCGTCAATTATTACCTGAGTCGCTTGCGTTCCTTGGTCCACAGGAGTCAGGGATTATACCTATTGGTATCCAATTTCTATTAGCAGAATTTGGCGTTGAGTTAGTCAGAATGGCAACAGTGCATGTTCCAACGGCGCAGTCTACTGCTCTCGGTTTTATTGGGGCCTTCATGCTGGGCGATATTGCCACCAAGGTTGGGCTATTTGGCAATGAGACTATTTTTTATACTGCAGTAGCTGCAGTCGGTGCTTTTGCTACTCCCAGTATGGAATTTGCTATGGCAATACGACTCTTTCGGGTTATCATTATTACTTTAGTCATGCTGTTTAAACTGCCAGGCTTACTTGGAGGGTTATTTGCAGTATTTCTATTAATGCTAACAACAAAATCCTTTAATATTCCTTACTTATGGCCGGCTCTGCCTTTCAATTTTAATGCGATGAAAGATGTATTATTTCGTCTCCCCATACCAAACAAGATCTTGCGGCCCGCAGTGCTCAAACCGCAAGATAAGGATCGACTTAACACTGCCGGTGTACAAGAAGATGAAGATACCAAAGAGGGTAACAGTAATACAAAAAAATAACTTAATGCCGCCCACTACGGGCGGCATTTAAGTTGCCGTTTGTTTATTTACCTCTGAAAAATTCACGTATGCGTGCCATGCTTTCATTGATAGTAGCCTGTTGTTCTTGGAATGCCCCATTGTTTTCAGCAGTTATGGCGTCTTTCATTTGATTTACTGTTGCATGCGTTCTGGTGATTTCACCCAAAATGCCGACTTGTTCCATACTTGGCTTTACTTTTTCCCAGGTTCCCTGTAATTCTTTTACCTTGGCGGCAGCTTTCCCCCAATTCTTATCCTCGACAAAGAAGCTGACATTGCGAATCCCATTGCTGACGGCAATAATATCGGCAATAGGGGATAGTTTGTATGATTTGCCAATATCACTTACGCTTCCCATAAACTTAATTAGACTTTCGTAAGAGTCGGTTACCTTTTTAGCATTGATGGCTGCTGTTAATTTTTCAATGGCTGCATCGCCTTCTTTTACCCCTTTTTTATCGCCGACTGCGGCTTTGACCTGCTGCCACAAAGTCTGTAGATTAGTAAGGCCTGCCTGAGCCTGTGACCAGTTTTCTTTGTTAATTCCTTCGAACACAACCCCAGCTGTTGCTTCTAGGTCATACAATTCTGCAGGTGCTGAAAAAAAACGTTCCATAAAAGGTGGGTTTGCTTTTGACTCTGCTGGTTTGCCTGCCGGACCTATTTCAGGTTTAGGAGCAGGTTCAGACAGTAATCCAGATAAAAAACCACAGCCTGTTAGCAATATGAGCATGAACAGTACCGAAATTATACTGATTTTTACGGGAAATGATAGCCGCATAAAAGTAAATACCTCCTTCATTTTCGGACAAAAGTCAGCAATTGTGCCACATAGACTTAGTCTGAACAGTTATTACTGATTTTAGTATAGAAATAATCGGCTATTTCATTTTGCTTTTTACTGCTTTTTTAGTATAATTTAGTAGTACGTTAAGCGAAGGTAATAAGGAGGCTGTCTATTGTTTGGTTTTGATGCCGATATGATATTTCGGATTCCGGCGCTATTAATTGCACTGACTGTACACGAATACGCGCATGCGAGGGCTGCTGTGATTTTAGGTGATCCGACACCAAGGCTTATGGGGCGGTTAACGCTAAATCCAGTCGCACACCTTGATCCGATCGGGTTGATAATGTTATGGCTGTTCAAATTTGGCTGGGCTAAGCCGGTACCCATCAACCCCAGCTACTTTAAGAATTATCGCCAAGATATGTTAGTTGTTTCCTTAGCTGGTCCGGTGTCAAATATGGTACTTGCGCTTTTAACCGCTTTTCTTATTGGCATTTTGGCTAAAATGCAGCTTTTGAGTGGAGGCTGGGTTAAGGTGTTGTGGATGACCTATACTTATAACATCATCTTGGCTATTTTTAATTTAGTGCCGATTCCACCGTTAGACGGCGCCAAGGTACTGGCAAGCATACTTCCAGGTCAACAGGGACGTATCTTTGATCAATTGGAACAGTATGGGCCATTTATATTAATGGGGCTTGTCTATATTGGCGTTATTGGCATGATTACTTATCCACTGGAAAGAGGCTTGGCTTATGTAATTAATGCAATAGTTATGACAATTTTGTAATAGGAGGAGATACACTTGACTAAAAAACGTATTTTTAGTGGTATGCAGCCGTCAGGAAACTTTCATATGGGGAACTATCAGGTGCTTGCCAATTGGATTAAAATGCAAGAAGAATATGATTGCTTATATGCGATAGTCGACTGGCATGCGCTTACGTCTTCCTATGAAGATACCAGCAAACTGCCTGAACGTATTGAAAATATGGCCCTTGACTGGTTAAGTGCTGGTCTTGATCCAGAAAAAAACATTATCTTTATTCAGTCACATGTAAAAGAGCATGCCGAATTGCATTTGTTATTATCGATGATGACTCCCTTATCCTGGCTAGAACGGGTTCCCACTTATAAAGATAAATTACAGCAATTAGGTGAAATGGGTAAAGAAATCAATACATACGGATTTCTAGGCTATCCTGAGCTAATGACTGCCGATATCATCCTCTATAAAGCTGCGGCTGTGCCAGTAGCTGAAGATCAAATACCGCACCTTGAACTAACAAGAGAGATTATTCGCCGTTTCGCTCATTTGTACAAGCCTATATTCCCTGAACCTCAGGCGATCTTAAGTCCGCTGCTGCCAGGTATTGATGGACGCAAGATGAGCAAGTCCTATGGCAACGAAATTCCTTATGCCGCTGAACCGGATGAGCTACAGGCCCGGGTAAGACTCATGATTACCGATCCACAACGTGTCAAGAAAACCGATCCTGGTGATCCGGATATTTGTACAGTCTATACGTTTCATAAAATTTTCAGTCCAGAACATAGTGAGATTGCCGGATATTGTCGCAACGCGGGCATTGGCTGTGTAGACTGCAAAAAACGGCTAGCCCAAAAAATGATCACTACGCTTGCCGATGTTCACGGCCGTCGTAAAGAACTAGCTGGAAAACCTGACAAGATAAAAGAAATACTAGCCTATGGTGCCGAACGCGCCCGCAAAATAGCAGCAGTAACCATGGAAGAAGTCCGGTCAGTTATGAATTTGGGCTAATTTATGTCTAGCGCCGGTTATACTATTAAACTAGAAGCCTTTGAGGGGCCCTTAGCCCTCTTGATGCATCTGATAGAAAAAAATCAGGTTGATATTTATAATATTCCTATAGCCGCAATAACTGAGCAATACTTGGATTATCTTACGACTATGGAACAGTTTAACATGGATGTGGCCAGCGAATTTTTAGTTATGGCAGCTACTCTGCTACAAATAAAATCACGTATGTTATTGCCGCGGCCAGTTGTTTTGGAAGAGATAGAAGAAGGTATTGATCCCCGTCAAGAACTAGTAGAACGATTGCTTGAATACCGTAAATTCAAAGAAATTTCCTTGATGCTCAATACATTAAGCCAGGAGCGGGAGCATTTTGTTACCCGCTTTCCTCAGGAATTTGCCAAGCAGTTCCCGCTGCCAGAAGGACTTTGTCTTGACGATCTGCTGAAGGCGTTTGCCGCACTATGGGAAAGTTCTATTCCAGAATTTGCCGTTATTACCCCTGAACAAATTAGTGTTAAAGATAAAATGTACGATATTATTACCCTCTTAAGAAATAACAATGGGAGTCTGGATTTTAGCAGGACTATTATCCGGACAGGCTCCCGCTCGGAATTTATTGCTGCCTTTTTAGCGTTACTGGAACTAATCAGATTAAAACAGATAGTAATTTCCCAGGATAAGCCGTTTGCACCTATTAGCCTTATGTTAAAGGAGTGACAGGAGAGTATGTTTAACCGGCATTTGTGTGGAGCCATTGAGGCTCTGTTGTTTGCTAGCGGGCAACCGCTTTTACCAGAAAGAATTGCCGGGATACTCGACATTCATAATGATCATGTCCAGACGCTGATTAACGATATGATAAGCTCAATGGCTGATGAAAAACGGGGACTAACAATTGTTGAGGTAGCTGGTGGGTATCAACTATGCACTAAACCGCTGTTGTTTCCCATTGTTAGTAAATTGGCTGATATACAAGACAACCGGTTGTCGACAGCTGCTTTGGAAACACTGGCCATTGTGGCCTTTAAGCAACCTGTAACCAGACAGGAGATTGAAAGCATTCGTGGCGTTAATGCCGACAGAGTAATTGCAACCTTGCTTGATCGTCTATTGATTAAGGAAATGGGACGCAAAGAAGCAGTAGGTCGCCCGATTTTATATGGTACTACTAACGAATTTTTGCAATGTTTCGGGTTAAAAAGCCTCGATGATTTGCCGACTATTGCCAGTTTATTGCCTACCAGCCCTGCTGGATAAAAAGTATAACTTGGATTGAACGACTAAGAGTTCTGATTTGTGTCCTAACAGACTTGGCATAAGCCAAGTCTGTTTTTAATGTATCAGAGTTTTAGGAGTGGCGGAGGCGGGCGTACCCCCGTAACTCCTCGGCCTTTGCCGGAAAAAGCGTTCCGCAGGAGAAAAGCCGGGCGGTATTCCGTTAAAAAATCCGTACTGTTTGAGCGTAGCGAGTTTACGGATTTTAGGAATATTGCCCGGCTTTTCAGCTTTTGGAGGCTTGAGGCCTAGACTTTTTGTTACTTTTGGGGCAATGCCAAAAGTAAAAGGCCCTCACCTTGTATTCGATTGACCAAATATCTGATGTGTGCAAATCCAAAGAACTAGCCAAAAGCCAAGCCCATCCCATTTTAAGGATTGTTACCGCAAAGTACTCAAAGTACGCAAAGGAATAACGGTATCGTGGACTATAGCATTACTATTTTTTGGCTGAAGATTAAAAGACCGCACTAGTGGTTTTCTTATGAATGGGACAATTGATTATATTCTTTAATAAAATATCGCAGTGAGAAAAAAATAAACGTATGAAGTTTTACCGCAATTTTACATATTGATAACACATAGAATCTAAAGCCCATATATAATGAAGTCAAATAGAAAGAAAGCTTCATGCAATACAATGTATTTTCGGAGAGTCTGTGCGCTGGTACTACATGGAGAGCCAAGCTGAGCTGTCTCGACTACGCGGAGAATTATCATGATGAATATGATAAAAGAGTTAAAGGAGGATAAAAGAGTTAAAGGAGGATAAAAGAGTTAAAGGAGGATAAAAGAGTGAATGATAGGGATGTGCTAAATATTGAAATAACACCAGAAGAAATGGATGATTTGCTGCGTGATCTACCGGCTATTCTTCAAGAATTAAATGAGAATGTTATTAACGAAAAGGTTTCGGATGCGTGAAGGAGCTTCGCCGGATATTGGGGAAGCCTTTTCTTTTTTTCAGTTGTATTCGTTTTGTGATGCTACAAGGAGAGCTAGGGGATGTTTGTAAGCCTAAGAAAATTTTGGTATCTATCAAGAAAAAGTAACGATACCGATGATTTTACACATAAGAAGACAACGGCAGTGCCTGCTCAAGCTTCCCGGCGTTAGATTTAATAATACGTTAATATTTCCTTAACCCTGTCTTAATACATCTGACTTATAATATAAACATGGATCAGTAGTCTAGATCTAAAAGCGGGGTGGAAAATGTTGAAGCTAATATCTGGGAAAAATCATTGTAACCGAATCCCCCATCTTTTACATAATGGCCTAACAGAAATTAGATGTTTTCGCCCTCTAGCTAAAAATATTGTAATGCAGCAACGCCGTTACTTAAAACAAGCCTTATTAGAAACCCTAGATTGTAGACGCTGTCAAAAAGAGATGCAAATTGCTTTCACGGTG